>Ga0272441_10003769_pt1 | contig 28384 bp, 30 predicted proteins | sample SSMProp6N_FD_193582 | JGI IMG/M metagenome (GOLD analysis project Ga0272441, IMG submission 193582) | Marine sediment archaeal communities from Little Sippewissett salt marsh, Falmouth, MA, United States - SSM-Prop-6N | ecosystem: Environmental > Aquatic > Marine > Wetlands > Sediment ... | reverse complement strand
ATGGAAATTTATCTTTCTGCCCCTTTTAAAATCAAGGATAGGGTGCTTTAAGATTCGCTGTTTCTCCTCCAAGACGTAATCTCCTTTCATCTTTCTGATGTCATTTGCACATGTACCATAAGTATAATTGTATTTGGCTATTTTATCCTTTGGTGTAGATTGATGTAAATTGTGGAGGTAAGATGTACATGGAATGAATTTATCCTTGTTGGAATCGTGGAATTATAACAAATAATGTGTCGTACGTACAAATATTGTGATATGGTAGTATGTGAGTTGATTGGAAATGCAAGGAGGAAATATGAAGCAATATTGGTGGCTATATAAAGGATTTGAAATCCGTCAGAATGAAGCGGGACAGAGTAAGGTCTTTTTCAAAAACTACCCGGTCGACCTTGAATCTCTTGCTCGTGACAATCCCACTCCTGTTTATGTGTACAATGGGGAGCACATAAAGGAAAAAGTGGCTATTGTTCGCAGGGCTTTCGATATTTATTATGATGGTGATGTGGCGGTTAATTTTGCTATGAAGGCTAGCCATGTTCCTCATGTGATTTGACTTTTGGGACAGGTGGGGTGTGGAGTTGATGCTGCTTCTCCTAACGAAGCTCGGCTGGGTCTGAGATTAGGAGTCCCTCCAGAAAGGGTTATGTTTACTGGCACCTCCGTTTCAAATGCAGATATTAAAGAACTAGTGTCGATGGGGGTCCGTATCAATATCGATTCTTTTTCTCAATTGCGGCGCCTCGTTGACCTGGCAGAAAGAGGTGAGCTATCGTGTCCTCCTCTACCTCTGTCCGTTCGCCTTAACCCTGATGTGGGGGCCATTACTGGCCAGGATTTCATAACAGCTGGGGCAAGGAATGCTCAAGGGGTTCCAATAAAGTTTGGCATTGAGCCAAAGAAAATCCTTGAGGTTTTCGAATATGCACAGAAAAATGGGTTGCTGGTTGATACTCTTCATTTTCATATTGGATCGGGCTGGCTTGGTATAGGGATGGAAGCTTTTCGACAGGCGTTGTGCAATGGTCTACGTGTTTATCGGAGACTTCTGGAAGCTGGTTTTCCACTTACGCGTCTGGATGTGGGGGGTGGTCCAGGTGTTCGCATGGAAGAGAATAGCGAGTCTTTTCCATGGGATGAATACGCGAAGGTGATTGCTACCAGTTTGAAAGAAGCTAACGCTAAATTAGAACTTCTTATCCTGGAGCCAGGTGGTAGCCTGGTATCGGATGCATGTGTTTTGCTTACCACAGTAAACACCGTGGAGAAGAAGTATGGGATAGAGCATGTGTTTGTGGATTCGGGGATGGGTACTTTCCCTTCAATCAGATTGGATCATAAATGGTGCGAATTTGTCAATGCCTCTCACCCTGATGGGATCGTTAAGGAATATGCTGTGGACGGTAATGTCTGCGAAACCGGCGATACTTTTACTTATAAAAAGCTGAGGCCTTTGCCTGAAGTAAGAGAAGGTTATGTATTAGCTTTCCTTGATACTGGTGGCTATAGCTTAGCTCAGTCTTTCAATTACTGTTTGCGAGGCCGTGCCAACGTCGTGCTCAGAGAAGGGAATCATTTGATTGGCTGTACTAGAGGAGTCGAGAACCTGGATGAAGTGATGTCGCGGTTTACGCCTGTTCAATAAGAGCTAACTAAGAATATATCCTTTATTATTAAAAGCTGTTAAAATTAGTTTTATAAAGGAAGGGAAAAGAAGAATGGGCGATATACTAGATGAAGCTACAGCACTTATCAGGTGTAAAGAGTGTCCCTGGTATAAGAACTGCGTAACTCCAATGCAGGTCAGCGACGAGGATATTGCACAGTTCAAGCTAATGATGCAGGGGGTAAATCTTCCTGATCCAGCTAGAAACCATATGGAAGATATTCTGGGGAATATGGCGTCTATGAGCCAAAATATGATTCTGCAAACCTGTCCCATATTTGCACAACGCCTTAAGGATAATCCCGGGCTTGCTAGGAAAATTAAGGAGATGATGCAGAACTGGGGCAAGGAAGAAAAGAAAACTGGCGAGTAGCATGACAGAACAAGTAGGCAAAATAGAAAAGCCAACTGCAGAGCGTTTTAAGCAGGAGAAGAAGATTTATCTTATCCCTCTTATGTATACCAGTAAGAATGCTCCACCTGAATTTAATGAAAAAATTGCTTGTTATTGGCAGCAGGTTGTGGAACAGTTGGCTAATCTGGAAGCTAAAATTGGTAAGATAAAGCATGTTTATCATGAATCGATTCATCAGTCTAGTGAAGATGGTATGAAATTTATGGAGAAAATAAATCCAGATGGCTATCAAATTAGTATGGATAAGTGTGGTGATGGTGCTGTGCTTGAAGCAATTGAAAATAAGGAAATACTGGACGAGGCTGTGGATTGGGAGCGGTGTATTTTACTGGGCTTTGTAAGCGAGAAGGTGGCGAGTAAAGTTTCTGAATTTTATGTTGAAGCCTTAAAGAAAAGATATGAATTTATGGTTAAGAGGATAAGTGAGACATTGAAATGCAAAGAAGCTGGTCTTCTATTTATTACAGAGAACCACAGGCTACAGTTCCCCACTGACATAGAAGTATTTAATGTCTTCCCCCCAGCTATGGATGAAATTCACCGCTGGCTTCGTGACCATGCTGAGAAAGAACTGGAAGAACAGAAGAAAAACAAGAACTAAGCTTGTTTTGTGAGGTGTGCTTGTGAAGGCAAGGAAGCCTGTTGTTGCGGGTGCATTCTATGCTGGTACACCAGAGAAACTCAGAAGACAAATTGAGTGGTGTTACAAGCATGAGCTTGGTACGGGAATTGTACCGCAGGTAGAAGAAATGGGGCCAAGAGAGATTGTGGCCCTTGTTGTTCCTCACGCTGGCTATGCTTACTCCGGGCCAGTAGCGGCTCATGCTTATAAGAAACTTGCTGAGGATGGAGTGTTTGATACGGCAGTGATACTCGGCCCTAATCACACTGGCTATGGTTCTCCAGTTTCTGTGTGGGCGGGAAGCTCATGGGAGACGCCTTTGGGCGAAGTTAAGATAAATGGAGAGCTTGCTCATGAGATTTTGGGTGGGGTAATTAAAGTAGATGAGATGGCTCACCTCTATGAACATAGTATTGAGGTGCAGCTACCGTGGCTTCAATATCTCTACAGGGAAGTCAAAATTGTTCCCATAGTAATGATGGCTCAGGATATAGAGACAGCCAGGGCAGTGGGCGAAACTATTTCTAAAACTGGCAATAACATTGTGATAGTGGCTAGCAGTGACTTCACGCACTATGAACCTCATTCTATAGCTGAGGAAAAGGATAAATCCATGATAGAGGCAATAGTTAACCTTGATGAAGAAATGCTTTATGAGCGTAGAGAAGCCCTTGGTTGCACTATGTGCGGTTATGGGCCGGTAGCTGCAGCGATTGTGGCAGCCAGGGAGATGAAAGCAAATAAGTCAAAGTTATTAAAGTATGCCACCAGTGGAGATACGACTGGAGATTTCTCTGCAGTAGTTGGATATGGCTCTATTGTAATGGAGCGGTAAAATTATTGGGAATGGTAGCTATTTAGTGGGGCTTCAAAAACCGTGTTCGTTAATGTGAATTGGGGCTTCCTCCTGTTGATTGTTCTGGGATATAGCCTGGTTTACCAGTTTGCTAGTCTTCTCCAAACCAGAGATGGAGAAGGATAACCCCAGTTGCTTCAATTCTGGATAGCCCATTCCTTGGAATAGCTTTTGCCCTGCCACTCTAGCCATTTCATCATATATAGTTGGCCACTCTGCTCCGTGGCGTTTGGCGCAAAAGAGGATAAAGTCGCGAAGTTGAGGTGACAAATAGCTCACAATTACTATTCTGACGTCGAAAACTGTGTTGAGGCAAATTTGCCAATGGCTGCTGAGGCCTCATATCTTCCCTTGTGTTAGCCTTAAGTAGTCCCTTATTTAAGGCTTTGGCCTCACTTTTACGCTTGAATGGAGAAAAACCGTGAAGATATTTTTATTTTAGTTTTTGTGGTGTGTAATCAGAGTGGGCAAGTAAACCTATAAGCCGAGTTCTGTACCCTGAAACAGGGCGGTGACCATCCATCTAGCCTTGATGTTACCATCAAGGTCAAGCGACCAACCCGAGGGTATTGGCCGAGCACCTCAGGCACCCTTCTATTTGGTCTTGCTCCAGGTGGGGTTTGCCCAGCCAACCAGTTACCTGACTGCTGGTGAGCTCTTACCTCACCATTTCACCCTTGCTCCGTGAGGAGCGGTATGTTTCTGTGGCACTTTCCGTAGGGTTACCCCTCCTGGGTGTTACCCAGCACCTCGCTCGGTGGAGCTCGGACTTTCCTCCCTGTATCAAATACAGGGCGGTCACCCAGTTTACTTGCCCGATATCAGTTTATAGTTAATGGTTATGGAGGTCAAATCCTTTTCTAATACTGGACCCTTCATTGTGGCTCAGAGTGGCAGCTAAACACTGTCTTTTTGAGGTTACTCTACATATAATATTCTAGTGCAACTGTTGCATTGAACTAAGTCGCCAATTTTAGCCCTTTGCCATTGACTTGTGGGTAGTGTGATATAGCATCCCTGACATTTCCCTTGCTCTATCTTAGCTATAGCTTGTCCTTTTGTTAGCTTAATGTGCTCATACAGGCTAAGAGCTTCTGGGCTGATTTGTTGCGATAGTGTCTGACGCTTTCCCCTGAGGTTGACAAGTGCGGTTTCAGTTTCAATTTTTCTCTGAGTAAGGATCTCTTGTTTTCGCTCCCATTCTTGCCTTAGTTTATCAATCTCTTTGCTGCCAATTTTTACCATAGTTTCCATGTCTTCTATTTGGCTCATTAGCTCTAACAATTCATCTTCTTTTGGGCCAATTTTGCCCTTGGTATTTTCACTTTCATGTTTGAGATTGACTAGCTCTTTAGGGTTCGTGACTGTGCCGTTGTAAAGCTTGCTGTTGAGCTGATTGGTCTTGTGTTGCAGGTCTTCCAGTTCCCATTCAATAGTTTTCTGTTGCTTCTTCCATTCTGTTAGCTGCTGTTTTTGTGAGCTGAGTTTGGATTCGGCTGCCACTAAAGCGCTGTTTTCACTTAGCCGTTGGGTAATCTCCTCTGCAAGCTGTTGGTTCTTTTGTAGTTCTATATCAAATTGCTGCAGTTTGTAAAGTTGTCCTGGCAAACTCATAATGGGGATATTGTAGAGATGCTTGACTGGCTTTGTCAAAGGTTTTTGAGATAGTCAAGAACTACAACCTGTGTGTTAAGTGGTAGGGAGGATGAGGTGACGGAAAGTTCCATCTTTATTTCTGGTTCTCTGATTCCCATCTTTTGGAGAAATTTGCCCACAGGTTGAAGGTTTGTGTCCAAAGTGTCAGTTTTATAATGCATAGGAATAACAATGCGGGGGCTTAGCTGCCCTATGATTTCTACAGCTATATCAAGCGGGATTGTAGTGATTTCTCCCACTGGTAAGAATAAAATATCGATATCTCCCAGTTCATCTAGTATTTGTGGGGTTAAACGGTGTCCTAGGTCTCCCAAGTGGCATAAAGCTAAATCACCTATCTCTATGAGATAAATGGTATTCTTGCCTTTAGTTTCTCCTTCCCTATCATCGTGAAAAGAAGTGATTCCAGTGATAAACACCCCTTCTTTTTCGTATTCTCCTGGGCCATTTATTTGCTTGGGGTTATCAGCAATGCCCTCAATGTAACTATGTCCAGGATGGGAATGGCTCAAAGTTACTATGTCTGCCTTTGGTTTGTCCCCGTAAGAGTCTAGACCGGGATAGTAAGGGTCGGTGATGAGGTTCTTCTCCTTCTCTTCAATAATAAAACAGGAATGTCCTAGCCAGCTAATTTTCATAGTTTGAGAGTAAAATCCTTTCTAAAGGTTCTATTTTAAGGGTCATTCCTTCTATACCTACCACAACGACTTCCTCATTGGTATCTATAGCAGAATCTACTGATGAGGCTTTCCATAGTTCATTATCGACTCGGACATAGCCGTTGGGGGTAAGTGGGGTTGTTGTCCTGCCCCTGCTGTCGATATCAGGCGAAATAACTGGTTTTTTATCCAGTGCTTCCTTACTTAATTTGCTGGTCAGGTATGAATATATTCCTAGGCCAGTAGCCATAAGTGCAAGCCCCCATGGGGAGATGTTTATGTTGAATTTTGGTAGTAGCCAAAGCACGGCTATTACTAGAGCTACCTCTTCGAAGAGGGCTGTTATTATGAAATATATTGTGTATTTCTTTCCTTTCATTTGTTTTACCAGAGTTGGAATATCATCTTAGCTCTGAACCTTTTACCATTCTGTACACAGCGAGTAATCTCATCTTTGCTAGACTGTTAACGAGGACAAGTGTTTTATTCTCTTAAGCGTGTTAGGGTGAGTGGTGAAAAGCTCCATCATTTTATCAGTAGTTCCTAAGCGGACACTTTTCCCTCGTAGTTCTATTAATTCATTACTATCAATGGTGCCATCCATATTACGGTCAATTTGGGTGAGTTCCCTGATCTCTCTCCAGGCGCGAGTGGGGTCATTGAGAAAGAAGGCTTTGACTCCCTCGACACGTTTTAATTCTTCCCTTCCCTTGAAGCGGGCGTTGCTATAAGTCAGTTTGTACAAGGCCGAAGCCAGGTAGTTTGCTTTATTGCCTAACTCAACGCTTCCCTGGTCGGCATAGTATTCCCGGATGCGAGAACCGTATAGTACTAGCAGGTTGGTGATAAAATAAAGAATAAAGGCGCTTAAGCCAATAAGGGCAGCATAGCCACCCCCTTGCCTTCGGCTACCCAACATCCCTCGCCACATCATACCCCAGGCAATCCAGTACATGATGAGCGGAATTGCTGAGAGCAAGGTTATAATTATCATGTCCTTGTGTTTGATATGTGATAGCTCATGGCCCAGGACCGCCTTAAGTTCATCCTTATTAAGAAGTTTCAAGATCCCTTGAGTAACACAGACTCGCCCATCACGTTGAGTTTTTCCAAATGCGAAGGCGTTAGGGATTGCTAGCTGGGAGATGCCTATTCTGGGTTTTGGAATATGTGCTTTCTCAACAAGCTCAGCTACCATTCGGTGCAACTTGGGCTCTTCTTTCTCGGAAACCCATTTTACCTTCATTGTCCTGCTTATTATTGCAGGGCCGATAAAATACTGGATACCAAGGAAACCGAAAGCCAGGACAAGGTACGTTAGCGCACTACCCGTTCCCATCCATGTTCCAACCCCAGTAATTACACTATAGAGGATGCCGAAAAGCAATGTTATTAGCAGGAACATCCTTGTTTTAAGCCACATAAATCCTCGTTTTGGCTACTATCTTGATGGGTTTCGCCAATGGTAATAGTATAGCAGAAAATAGGACGGGTCAAATAGTGTAGATTGGGAGGATGAATCAGCTCACGTAGATGGTGGATAGCTCTTCCCGTTATTGTGGGTGCTTGCGGCATCGGGTTGATGTTTCTTCCCAGGCACTAAGTTGGGGATAAGCCTGCCACTGCAGGGATCAATTGTATCCATTGTAGAATCGAGGATTGACCCCACTCGAGGTTGGGATTTTACCAAAGAATACACTGGATTGACAGATGTGTCCAATTTGGTTAACCTTATGGACAGCTGGGTTAACCAAATGAAGTGGAATATATTGAAAATTTTGCGAGAGGGCAGAGATTATATTTCTGGCCAGGTGCTGAGCAAAAAACTGGGCATCTCAAGGGTTTCCGTCTGGAAGCATATTCGTAACTTAAAGGAAGATGGCTATGTAATAGAGAGTTCGGCTAAAGGCTATCAATTGGTTTTCTCTCCGGATTTATTACTCCCTTGTGAATTTCCTGGTTGGGAGCAAAAGGTTCATCATGTTAGGGAAACCAGATCCACAATGAGTGTGGCTAAAGAATTAGTTGTAAAAGGAGCACAAGAGAAAACAATTGTGATTGCTGAATCTCAAACTCATGGTAGAGGGAGGTTGGGCAGAGAGTGGATTTCTCCAAGAGGCGGAATTTACTTTACGCTTATTTTGAGACCCAGAATAAGCCCGATGTATGCTCCAAGACTAAACTTGATGGCATCTGTTGCTGTGGCTAGGGTGATTAGAAGTCGCTATGGGTTGAAAGCGGAGCTAAAATGGCCGAACGATGTTTTAATTAGAGGAAAGAAAGTGTGTGGTATATTGGCTGAAATGGGGGCTGAAACGGACGTTATGAATTTTGTAAATCTGGGAATAGGCATAAATGCTAATACTTCTGTTTCCCAGTATGAAAAACGGGCAACTTCTTTAAAAGAAGAGCTAGGCAAGGAGGTTTCCAGGAAAGAATTCTTAAACTCGGTGCTGAAAGAAATAGATGAAGGGCAACTTTTATTAACTAAAGGGGATTTGCTTGAGGAATGGAGGAGTCTATCTGCTACGTTAGGTAGAGACGTAAGAATACTAACCTTGGGCGGGGAAATAATAGGGCAAGCGATTGATATTGATACTACTGGAGCGCTGATATTAAAAAGTGAAGATGGCTCTTTGAATAGCGCTATAGCTGGAGATTGTACTTATCTGAGTTAAGATGCTCCCATTGCTCATTATCATTTTTTATCTTCTAGCTGTAATTTGTATAGGAGCCTGGAGCAAAAGAAGAGTAGCAAACCAGAACGCATTCTTCGTCGCCAACCGCAGGGGAACTACACTTCTTATCACCGGCTCCCTCTTAGCCACCGCTGTCGGAGGCTCGGCGACTGTGGGGATTGCTGGCTTGGGATTTAGCCAGGGTTTGACCGGGGCCTGGTGGCTTCTTGTTGGCTCTATTGGCCTTCTGCTTTTAGGTTTTTTCTTTGCCAAGAAGGTGAGAAACACCGCTCTCTATACCCTTCCAGAACTAGTGGGAAAACAGTATGACGACCGTGTATGCTTAGCCGCTTCTACTCTTATCGTTATTGCTTGGATGGGAGTGGTAGCAGGACAAATTGTGGCTGCGGGTAAAATCTTGTCTATTCTAGGGGTAAGCTCTCTTGCTTCTGTGATGATTATTTTTACCGTGGTCTTTGTGATTTATGCTATTTTAGGGGGCCAGATTTCTGTCCTCCACACCGATGTTTTCCAAGCAGCAATACTTTTTGTTGGTATTTTTGTGGCTTTGGCGCTGGTGTTTTCTCGTGTGGGAGGACTGAATGGGCTAAAAACTTCTCTTCCTTCGATTTATTTTTCTTTTCCGTTAAGTTCCGAATTCAGTTGGAAAATGCTGATGCACCTTTTGATTCTTGTTGGAGCCACTTATGTGGTGGGTCCGGATATCTATACTCGACTTTTTTGTGCCAGGAGTGGGCATGTAGCTCGGAAATCTGTTTTTTTGGGTGCTCTTCTAGTTCTACCTTTAGCTTTCGCTATCACTTTAGTAGGAATGGGCGCTAGAGTTCTATATCCTGAGATTCCTGCTGAACAAGCATTTCCCCAGATAATAAATGGAATTGCTCCTCCTGGTTTGACTGGATTGATTTTTGCTGCCTTGCTTGCTGCACTTATGTCTTCGGCGGATACTTGCCTCCTTAGTCAAAGCGTTATCCTGACTGAAGACATATTTAAGCGCTTCTTTCCTTTGCTTAGTGATGAGAAGACTATTTTGTTAACTCGCTTTAGTATATTGATGTTAGGCTTTATGTCATTGTGCTTAGCGCTAGCCTTAAAAGAGGTGATTTCGGCCCTTCTCTTTGCTTATACTATTTTTACTTGTGGTTTGGTTGTTCCTGTGGTTGCTGGTTTTTATAAACAGAAGCTAAAGGTGACTTCACAGGGAGCTTTGGTAGCTCTTATAGGTGGTGGATCAATAGGACTGCTGGGGAAAATCCCTTGCCTTGATATTCCTCTTAAGGAAGACCTGGGCCTTATAGGCTTTGTTCTAAGTGCCATTCTTCTTTTTGGAGTAAGCTTCATTACTGGTAGAGAAAGCTCCGGGTAGTTGGTATTGTAATGTGCAATTTTAGTCTCATAGCTAAAGAGGGGCCCAAATCCATGTTATAATGAAAAAATGCGTGTTGTCATCATTGGTTTAGGGCTTATTGGTGGCTCTATAGGCCTTGCCCTCAAGCAAATTAATGAACCGGGATGGGAGGTTGTTGGCTATCTTCGTCGTTCTGAAGCTGTCTCTGATGTTTTAAGGCTGGGCGTAGTAGATAGGGTGGAGATGGACCTGGAGCACGCGGTAAATGGAGCTGAACTTGTTATTATTGCTACCCCTGTTTTAGCGATAAGGGAAGTTCTGGCTCATATAGCACATTGCCTGTCTCCGGGGTGTATAGTAACTGATACAGGGAGCACAAAGCTTGAAGTTATGAGATGGGCAGAGGATTTGTTGCCACCAACAGTGTATTTTGTTGGTGGACATCCTATGGCGGGTAAAGAAATTCATGGTATTCAGGCTGCTGAAGCTGGTTTGTTTCAAGGGTGCATTTATTGTATTACTTCAGTAAGAAAAACACCGCCGTGGGTCGTGGACAAAGTAGTAAACACGGTAAAACAGCTTGGGTCTGAGCCTTTTTTTGTTGATGCTCATGAACATGATGATTTAGTGGCTGGCATAAGCCATTTACCTATGTTGCTCTCAGCAACTCTGGTATCAACAACCACCAATGATGCCTCCTGGAACAAACTGTCCAAATTAGCTGCCTCTGGCTATCGCGACTTTACTCGTCTGGCTTCAGGAAATCCTGAGGTGAATGCGCATATTTGCTTCACCAATAAGCAAGCTATAATTCGTTGGATTGATGAGTTCACTAAGGAATTAGCAAGGTGCCGTCAGTTAGTAGATGCGGGAGGTAAGCAATTGGAAGAGGCTCTGACTGAAGCTAATAGAGCGAGACGTGAATGGCTAAATCGAATATAGTCAAGACTATCAAATCTTGCTCTCGGCTGGAAGGAGAGCTTATTTTGCCCGGGGACAAGTCTATCTCTCATCGAGCAGCTATCCTTAACAGCCTAGCTTCAGGTGAAGCTGAAATCGTGAATTTTGCCCCCGGTAAGGATTGCTGGAGCACTGTTAGCTGTCTGAAAGCCATGGGGGTGAAAATTCACAAGAAGCCGCCTCAAGATAATCCGGTTTTACTGGTTTCAGGAGCTGGCAAAAGTGGTTTGAAGGAACCCAGTAATGTGCTCAATGCTGGAAATAGTGGCACTACTATGCGTCTCCTCGGAGGTATTCTTTCTTATCAGCCCTTTTTATCTATTGTTACTGGTGATTGCTCTCTCCGTTCTCGTCCCATGGGAAGGTTGATCAATCCGCTGTGTTCTATGGGCGCCGAAATTTATGGCAGAGAAAGGAATTCTTTTGCTCCCTTGGTTATTAAAGGGAAAAAACTGCATGGCATAGAATTTTCTTTACCTGTTCCCAGCGCCCAGATTAAATCAGCAGTTCTGTTAGCTGGCCTTTTCGCCTGTGGCAGAACTGTTGTACACCAAATACTTCCTTCGCGAGATCATACAGAGAGATTACTTAGATCTATGGGAGCTGAATTGGAAGTCAATGGCAATTCAATTTCGTTGACCCCTTTGCTTAGACCCTTAACTTCAATTAGCTTTCGTGTACCTGGCGATATTAGCTCAGGAGCTTACTTTTTGGTAGCTGGAGCTCTTCACCCCAATGCTAGGGTAAGCGTAAAAGATTGTGGAATTAATCCCACGCGAACAGGGATTATCGATATCCTTTTAGCTATGGGGGCTAAGCTTAAGATAGAAAATGAACGGGTGGAAGCGGGTGAACCATTGGCCGACATTGTGATAGAATCTAGCCAGTTAAGTGGGATTGAGATTAGTGGAACCGTTATTCCTCGCCTTATAGATGAGATTCCGATTATAGCTGTAGCTGCCTGTGCGGCTAGAGGGAGGACTGTAATTAGAGATGCTGCCGAATTACGGGTGAAAGAATCGGATAGGATTGCTACTGTGTCTAGAGAACTTTTGCGCTTGGGAGCTCGAATTGAACTATTGCCTGACGGGATGGTTATCCATGGTGGCAAACCCCTGGTGGGAGCGGAGGTGGATACTCATTCTGACCATCGCCTGGCGATGAGCTTGGCTATAGCTGGCCTAGTGGCTAGGGGCAAGACAATTATCAATCATGCCCAGATAGTACAAACCTCTTACCCTGCTTTCTGGCAGGATTTGCAGGATTTGACTGGCTGATACCATTGTGACTGGAACAACGTAATTACAGAATTAGATTTTTGGGAGGGTAATGTGAGCACTGAATTAGTTCATATTGGTTTTGGTAATACTATAGCTGTGAACAGGGCAATTGCTTTGCTTGCTGTGAATCAACAGCCTGTGAAGCGATTAATTCGCCAAGCCAGAGACAAAGACTTATTAATAGATGCTACTCATGGCAGAAAGGCAAAAGCAGCTATTCTCTTTGACACTGGTCATGTAGGTCTGGCTGCTATATCTCCAGACACCATAGTTCATAGATTGACTACTCCATCCTCGCCAATTGAGGAAAGAATTGAGTTATGAGAATTTCCATTCGCATGACCCTCTCCTCGTTGTCCTTTCTGGGCCTTCGGGGGTAGGTAAAGATGCTGTGCTTATCAGAATGAGGGAACTTAAGCGCCCTTTCTACTATGTTGTTACCGCTACTACACGCTCTTGCCGCCCTGGAGAGAAGGATAATATAGATTATCATTTTTTAGCTACGGAAGACTTTCAGCGAATGATAGATGAGGGACAATTTGTAGAATGGGCTAAGGTGTACAGCAATTACTATGGTGTACCTAGAGACGAGATAACTCGAGGCCTATCCATGGGGATGGATGTGATGCTCAAGGTAGATATTCAGGGCGCTGCTACTATTAAAAAAATTATGCCGCAGGCGGTATTTATTTTCCTCATACCTCCCTCTATGAAAGATTTGGAAAGGCGGCTGAAGCTGAGGAGAAGTGAATCCTCAGCAGAGCTAGCTTTAAGATTGGCGGAGGCAGGTAAGGAGATAGAAAATCTGTCGTTCTTTGATTATGTGATAGTAAGCCACCGTGGTAGACTTAACGAGATTGTATCTCAAATAGGTGCCATTGTGACAGCTGAACGATGTCGCGTTAAGCCCAAGTATGCTGCCTTGTGAATTCCTTTTTGTTATACTTGAAATTGATAATGAACTAGGTTAAACTGGCGGGAGTAAATTTCTAAGGGGGATCATCACAAATGAGTAAATCTATATTAGCTTGCTTTATGGTTTGGCTGTTGTTGTGTGCAGTGGTATTTAGCGGACTGGCGAATACTCGGCTAGTTATGGCTAAATCAGAGGAGGTAAACAGTGTGCCTCTAATTCCGCTCTTGCAAGCTTCCCCCAGCGAAGAAGAAATACAATTCAACTGCAAATACCCCATACAATCTGGCACAGCTGATAGCAGTTTCTCATTCGACGTGGACTTGAAGTATGTTGGAGGAGAAGAATCACAGCTCTTTGATCTTTCTGCCGAAGGACCTTCTGGTTGGCTGGTGCGTGTACAACAGAGCGTTTCCGGAACCAAAGAATTACCAGCCGTTGTACTTGATCCCACACAGACATATGGCGGAGAGAAGGTTGTAGTTATCGCCGTTCCCCCGTATTGGGTCATAACAGAGCCAGGAGATTACAATATAAGGCTCCAGGCTGCCTCGGGAGATCTAGCGGGTAGCATTGATCTTACTGCCAGGATTACGGCCAGATATGAGTTTAAGGTTGAGACTGATACTGGCTTGCTTAATACCAAGGCTACGGCAGGAAAAGAAAGCCACCTTACTATTGTTGTTAGTAATACAGGAACAGCTAACTTGGATAAGGTAATGTTTTCTTCAAGTAAGCCCAGCGGTATCGGCGACGAGCATTGGGATATAATTTTTACCCCAGATGAACTGGAAGGGTTGAAACCGCTTGAAGAGCATGAAGTTAATGTTACCATTAAGCCACCTTCGAAGACTATAACAGGGGATTATATGATTACGTTGAGAACTAATAGTGATCCCCTAACAAGTAGGTCTCCTGAGCTAAAGATTAGGGTAACGGTGGGAACATCCACCAAATGGGGATGGATAGGAGCGGGTATTATAGTTGCCGTGATAGCTGGCCTGGTGCTGAGCTTTAGAAAACTGGGCAGGAAATAATGGGGCAGGTAATTATTGAGACAAAGGATTTAAGCAAAACCTATGATGGTTTTACGGCTGTGGATAAGCTTAACCTTCATATTGAGGAAGGGGAAGTTTTTGGCTTTCTCGGCCCCAATGGCGCAGGCAAAACGACGACTATATTGATGCTCCTGGGACTTACTGTGCCCAGCTTGGGAACTGTGCAAATTTGTGGACACGATCCGAGTAGCGAGCCGTTGGAGGTGAAGCGTGTTGTGGGATATCTGCCAGAACAAGTTGGTTTTTACGAAGGCTTGAGTGCAAGGCAAAATTTGGAATACACAGCAGATTTAAACAATTTACCCAAAAGAGAGGCATTCGAAAAGATAAACAACCTTTTATCTATAGTAGGGTTGTCTCAGGTGTGTGACCAGGAGGTTAAGAAACTCTCTCGTGGGATGAAGCAAAGATTGGGCATAGCTGATATATGGATCAAAGACCCGAAACTTGTCTTGCTTGATGAACCTACATCTGGCATAGATCCTGAAGGCATTGAGGATATCCTCAATCTTACGGCAAATATGGCCAAGAAGGGAATAACCGTTGTCTTCTGTTCTCACCAACTACATCAGGTTCAGCGGATATGCACGCGAGTGGGTATATTGACTAAAGGGCACCTGGTAGCTGAAGGGCAGATTGATCGTTTGGGCAGGGAGGCTATAGCCGGCGGGCGATATCGTATTGAAGTCCAAGTAGCTCAAGCACAGAAGGAACTCATTGATGCTCTAAATCGAATTGAAGGTGTGGTGGATGTGCAGGGTTCTGATGAATCGTTGCTTATTAGCTGCGATAAGGATTTGAGGGAGCGGATAAGTAAGTTGATCGTTGAAAGCGACAATTCATTGCTTGGTATGAAGATAGAAGAATATAGTTTGGAAGCAATCTATAAAGAAGTGCTGTCTTAAGGCTTAAGAATGTATGCTGTTTTTCGGAAAGAATTAGCTGATTATCTAGAAAGTAAAAGGTTTTCTATACTCTTTGTTTTAGCTACCATGGCGGCAGTATTTGCTGTCTACTTAGCTGTTCAGAATATAAGAGGCGCTGTAACTTCGAGCAGTGAGTTCGTTTTCCTCAAGATTTTTACTATCTCCAGCGAAACATTGCCTTCTTTTCTGTTCTTTATCTCTATTTTCATTCCCATAATAGGCATAGCCTTTGGGTTCGATGCTATAAACAATGAGCGAACCAGCGGCAATTTAAGCCGACTTTTGTCCCAGCCAATTTACAGGGATTCGATAATAAATGGCAAATTTCTAGCTAGCTTGGCTGTTCTAAGCTTCATAGTGGTAAGTGTAATTGCCATTGTCGGTGGACTGGGACTTCGCATAATCGGTGTGCCGCCGGATTCAGAGGAAGTGTTGAGACTTATAGCTTTTGCGCTAACAAGTATAATTTATGGAGCTTTCTGGGTGGCATTGGCTACTCTCTTTTCTGTTTCCTTTGATAGGGCAGCTACTTCTATGTTAGCCGCATTAGCATTGTGGCTATTCTTTTTCTTCTTTGTATATATGATTGCTGGAGCTATTGCTGATGCCAGAGTACCGATTGATAGTAATTCCAGTTTTGAGATGATAGCCAAAAATACTGAAATTCAGGGGATGATCAATCGTATTTCCCCCTGTAATCTTTATGGGGAAAGCATTGTTGCCTTATTGACCCCCGAAATTGCTAGCCTTAACCCAGCACTAATGATGATAAGCGTCATTGCTGCTGGAAGAATGCTTACACCACTTAACTTCGCCCAGAGCCTTTTACTTGTCTGGCCTCAAATAGTAACCATGGTTGCTTTGGCAACTATATGCTTCGCTATTTCCTACATAAGATTCATAAAACAAGAAATACGGGCAACGTAATATCGTTTAAGATTTTCCGTGGTGTTTTATTGTGGGGAAACCACTAACTTAGTTTGCTTACAGGCCGGTGCTTTGACTACAAGAGATAATCCCGTACCTATTAGGAATGCCGCTGCCCCTATCATAATAGCCAGTTCGTAACTCCCTGTGGTATCGTAGATATATCCAGCGAATAATGGCCCAATTGCTCCTCCAATACCTTCCCCTACAGCTACCATCCCATAAATGCTCCCATGAAATTTTGTTCCGAACCAGTCGGCTACTATTGCCGCAAACAGTGCATAACTCCCCCCAGCAAAGCCAGAAATAATGGAAAACAGATAAAATTCCCATGGCTGCCTCGCTTTCATAAGCCAGAACATCATCAGTGCCATCACAAAGAATGAAATAGCGAGGGGGATTTTTCTTCCTATTCTATCCGAAACCTTGCTCATTATGATTGTGCCTACTGCGCTAGCTCCGCTACGAAGGCCCATGATAGTGGCAGCAGTCATTTCTGATATACCGAAACCAATAACATATGCTTTCAAATGAATAGATGTAGCGATGGATAATGTAAAAATGGCACATATCAAGAACAACATCCAGAATTGTTTTGTTTTGATTGCCTGCTTAAGCGTAGAATTGCTCGTATTTAACTTAGGGCTAGCGTTTTCCTCGCTTTCTGCGGTTATTGGTACACCATCAGGATATAGCCCTTTGTCTGAGGGGTTTAGGCTAATCAATCTGGATACAGGAAGGCACAAAACTAAAATGATGCCAGCTAAGATTACGTAAGAACTGCGCCACCCAAAGCTGTTTATAAGGAATTGGACAAATGGCATCATAAACAATATGACTACCCCTATTCCACCCTGTGTAATTCCCAATGCTATCCCTCTCTTACGTATAAACCAGTGTGCTACTGTTGAAACTGCTGGTATCCAGGCAAAAGCTAGTCCCACATTTACTATGAACCCATAGAATAGGTAAAGTTGCCAGGTAGCATTCATGGTAGACATTAAGGCAAGCCCAGAACTTACACTGACAATGGAACCTAGGAACATTAGTCTGGGGCCGTATTTATCGTTTAGTCTTCCTGCTAGCACGCCCAAAAGAGTCCCTAAAATAAAGCCCATGGAATATGCCCCGGAAATTGTTGTTTTAGACCACCCTAGATCATCACATAGCTCTGTGAGGAAAATACCATAGGTCTGGTTGCATCCCCACTGTAAGGCTACAATTGTAGAAGCTGCGGCTACTATTACCCAACCATAGAAAAGGCCGTTTTCTTGTTTATCGGACATTTTTCCTCAAGGGTAGCATAAGTGAGTTAAGTTAAGGAATTAAACAAGCATGCAAAATCAACCTTCCTTTTCCGCTTGTTGTTGTAACCAGAACCAAACAATTGCCAAATGTTTGGCAACGGAGTTAAATTGTTGGCATGAATGGGTTGAAAACAACGCCAGTAAAGAAAGAAGATTAAACCCAATGGAGGCATGAAAATGAAATATGATTTTGATCACGTAATCGTTGGGAGGAGTATTGATTCTTTAAAATGGGGCAAGGTTGAACGTATGTTTGGACGTAAGGATGTTATTCCTATGTGGATTGCTGATATGGATTTTCCCGTTGCCAGACCGATTACTGAAGCTCTGAAGAGAAGAATCGAGCATGAGATTTATAGTTATACGTTTCCGAGTTTATCACTTATCGAAGCCGTTGTTGATAGGATGCAACGGAAATACGACTGGAAAATTGAACCAGAGTGGGTGGTTTTTGCTCCTGGAGTTACCCCTGCTATTCACGCTGCTGTTAAAGCCTTCACTTGCCCTGGTGATGATGTTATTGTTCAAGAGCCGGTTTATTATCCATTTTTTCCTGCTATTAGGAACAATGGTTGCCATATAGCCAACAACCAGTTAAGGCTTATTAATGGGCACTACGAAATTGATTTTGATGAACTTGAGGGTAAGTTTAATCCTAAAGCAGGCATGATGTCATTACCCTCCAGAGCCAGAATGATGATTCTATGCAGCCCGCATAACCCAGTGGGGCGAGTCTGGACCAGGGAAGAATTGATTAGGATGGGGGAAATCATATTGAGGAATAATGCTGTTATGGTTTCAGACGAAATACATTGTGAACTATTGTTTAAAGGTTCAACGCATATCCCCTTTGCCTCAATCTCAAAGGAGTTTGAGCAATATTCTATGATTTGCATGGCACCGAGCAAGACTTTTAATTTGGCGGGACTCCATGCCTCCAGCATAATAATTCCCAACGATGAGCTACGCAGCAAATTTGTTGAGGCTAGTGATGGCATAGTGCCATCGGTAAATATTTTGGGATTAACAGCTATGGAGGCGGCTTATCGCAATGGTGACGGATGGTTGGAACAACTCTTGAGTTACCTACAGGGGAATTTGGAATTTCTGATGCAGTATCTCAAAGAGAGAATTCCCAAAATTAAGGCTATTAAGCCTGAAGGAACATATTTAGTTTGGCTGGACTGCCGAGAATTGGGGTTGAACCCAATGAGCCTGCGGGCTTTTATGAAGGAGAAAGCTAGAGTGGGCCTTGATGATGGGTTTCTCTTTGGCTCCAGTGGAGGTGGATTCCAGAGAATCAATATTGCGTGCCCACGTTCTATTTTGGAAGAAGCACTGGAGAGGATAGAGAAGGCTGTCAATGATTATTGAAGCCAAGAAATGGGGGATTAAGGTAGCTATTGTTTTTCGATGAGATTGTAGCAGGTATTAACCCCATTGTGGATGCCTGGTCTCTTCCAATACAAGGTGAGTCTGAGAGGGAAGCTAACTCGTTGGAGTGAACCCCTGAAACTGGACAATTTGGGTTAGGAGGATTTGGCAAGGTGAAAATACTTTATAATGGAGGAAAGGAAAGATCTTGCCATGAAGAATCAGAGAAGTTTCAGCCTGGAATTTAAGAGGCAGGTAGTAGAGGAGTTGCTAAGTGGGGAGAGCCATCCTGCCCAGCTCTGCCACAGGCATAATATTGGGGGCAGTCTGTTTTATCACTGGAAGAAGAAGTACAGCCGGGATAAGAGCCATAACTGTCACGGTGGACGCCACATCTGCTGAGGTGGGAGAGTATACCTATTCTTGGGTCAGATATGAGGGCGTCACTTATTATGGTAAGGAAGCAGCTTCTCTGCTTATGTCGAATTAACTATGCTTTATGATGTAGTTAGAGCACATACTGAATCCGATATTTGCTGCCCTCAGATTTAATTCTCTAAATCTTTCCGGTATGTTTTCCTCTAGAGCAGAGATGAAAGACTCCTTGGTAACCACCTTGCTTATTTCTATAGCCGCACCTAGAATAATTATATTCGCAACCATCTTGGAACTAAGCTCTTTAACCGCTGCCTCGGTAGCTGGAATACCTATGTGTTTCAATGTGCTATCCCCTTTTGGAGATACTAGCTGCCTATCATAGATAACTAGTCCTCTTTCACACCTAACGCTACTGATATATCTATTATATGCAGAAGGATGCATGGCAATTAGAAAATCCGCCTCAATCACATGGGGAAAAGCCACTGTTTTGTCCGATATAACAACTTCAGATTCACATTCCCCACCTCTGGCTGCTGCTCCGTAAGAGTTTGCTCCACTAACCCATTTCCCGTCCTTGAAGGCAGCGTAACCGAGTATCTTTCCTGCCAGAACAATGCCCTGCCCTCCTGACCCACACAGTAGAATTTGTTTAATTTCCCCCATTACTGAACTCTCCTGTTACTATTTTCCCTTCCAGTTCTTCCCCTGATAGCCCCTTAGCATCTTCTCTCATAATACATATACTCTCGAAAAACTTTAGCGTCTCCCTGGGTGTACCTAATCGATTTTGCCTTCCATACTGGGTTGGGCAAGGTGATATAACATCAATAAAAGAAAAACCCTCAATTTGCAATGCTTTCTTAATACTCTCTACCAGCGCAGAGGGTTGAGTAACTGAGTATCTAGCTACATAAGTTGCACCCACCGCATTTACAAGCTTACACAGGTCAAATGGATGATATGGATTTCCTCCAGGAGTTGTTGGGGTACGAACACCTTTGGGGGTAGTAGAGCAAACCTGTCCACCAGTCATGCCATAGTTCATATTGTTAGCGCATAGCACTGTGAGGTCTATATTCCTACGAGCAGCATGAATGAGATGGTTACCCCCAATATCTGCTAAATCTCCATCTCCGCTGATAACCATTGTTTTTAACTTTGGGTTGAACATCTTGGCGCCAGTGGCGAAAGCAATAGCCCTACCATGTAAAGTATGAAGAGTGTCAGCATTAAAGTTAGGACTGGGTATCCAGGCAGCACAACCTATGCCTGACACAAATAACATATCATCAATATTTATTTTAAGTTCATCAATTGCTCTTAGGATAAGCCTCAGTAAAATCCTATCACCGCAGCCGGGGCAAAAAGGCAGAGTTACTCCCGGTCGTAAATATTGCTTCAAATCCATACTCATTATAAGAGTGCCCTTAATTGTTCTATAATCGTATGTGGATGTATAACCTCTCCGTTCATCTGATTATATGGTACTACTTCACAGGAAGTATATTTCACTATTTCGCCTACTATCTGTCCCATGTTCATTTCAGGAACAAGTATCCTCTTAACTCTAGACCCAATATTGCTTATTGCTCTATCAGCAAAAGGCCAGAGTGTTTTCAATCTCAGCATTCCAACCTTTTTCCCTTCTTCTCGTAACCTTTCAATAGCAAATAGCGAGCTTCTGGCTGTAAATCCATAACAAATAACTGCTATATCGGCATCCTTCAAATAATGCTCCTCATACTCAATTATTTTCTCTCTATTATTCATTATCTTACTATGTAATCTCGTAACCAGTTTCTCTTGGGCCAGGGGGTCAACTGTTTTTCTGATGCCATAAGCATCATGTGTGGAGCCGGTGACCAATAACTTCTCACCCTCTCCAAAGGCAGGCATTGGTGGGACTCCATCACTCTCTTCTGTGCCAAAAGGAGCTACCCCTGCCTCCTTTTCACGGTCAAATAGCTTTATTTCCTCCGGTATATTCATTCTCTCGCGAAGATGAGCCGTCGCTTCCTCAGCCATAAGAAAAACAGGAACACGGTATTTTTCAGCAAAATTGAATGCATCAATGGTCTGGTCATATAATTCTTGCACTGACCAGGCAGAAAGGGCAATGATTGGCATAGCTCCATGTGTGCCCCATCTGGCCTGCATTATATCTCCACTCCCCACTCGAGTAGCTTGTCCAGTGCTCGGACCTGTTCTTTGTACATCAACAATCACAACGGGCGTTTCCGTTATAACCGCATATCCGATAGCTTCTTGCATCAAGCTAAAACCCGGCCCCGATGTAGCAATCATGGCTTTTGCACCTGCCCATGAGGCGCCTATACATGAACAGATAGATGCGATCTCATCCTCCATTTGCATGGATACAGCTCCTATCTCTCTAAACCGAGATGTAATCGTCTCGAAAATTTCTGTAGCGGGAGTGATAGGATATCCGGCGTAGTACCGACATCCTGCTGCAATAGCACCTTCAGCTATCGCTTCGTCTCCAGAAAAGTAATAACTGATTGCAGCTAACGCACTCTCCAACTTTCTCTCCGAAGCTCCAGCCATAAGTTTGCTATCCTAGCATATTATTATCCTAGCATACAAATCTTTATGCACTATGTCGTTCCAAATTTTACCAGTGCGTCGCTGAGTCTAGGAGTCCCACCATAGCCAAGAAGTGCCGTCAAACCAGCTTTGTTGAATTCACTATCTATTTAGAGTGTCCCCCTTTTTGTTAGCATTGTCTTTTTCTTTCTCAACTAAGTAGCCCCAAATATGTTTTTTAACACTTGTAAGTTTTTCGTCTTCCTCTTCTCCGAATTCCCTCGCTAATTGCCAACTCTACAATATCTATTATTTCCCTACTTTTACTTCAATCAGAAACGAGTAAGCCCATTATAGTTATTGCAAAGGATGTGGTATTTGTGCTGTAGTCTGTCTTAAAGAGGCTATTGAAATGGTATCGGAGGAATAAAATTTGGCTTGGAGGGAATTTGGCTATTCAGAATCATCTTCCTGTAGCTATTGTATGTCCTGTGCTAACTTCGGTTGTACTTTAGTCACTTTTCTATATTCACCCACAGTTGCTTCCCATCGGTAATGAATTCAATAGTGCCATTTTCGGAGGTCAGGTAGACTTTGTTTTTGCCTAATCTTTCCTCTAATCTCTGTACTACTTCAGGACTGGGATGGTCAAATGTATTGTTCAAGCCTACTGAAATTATTGCTACCTCGGGATCGGCTATAGCCAAAAACTGTGATGAAGTAGATGTTTTACTGCCATGGTGGGCAACTTTCAAGACAGTGCTTCTTAAGTTGGTTCGTTGTGCAATAAGTTCAAATTCAGCTTCTAGTCTGATATCTGCGGTAAATAGAAAACTAATTTTACCCCAGGTCAGTTTTATTACTACTCCATTGTTATCTACATCGCAGCTGGTTTCCTGAAACGGCTTTGGTGGCGGATTTAATATCTCCATTCTAATTCCATGGCCCAGGGTAATCTCTTGTTTCGCCGTGGCGATGTTATGCTCAATTTGTTTCTCTTCGACAAGCTTGAGCCATTCTTCATAAATGAGAGAATGGTAAGGCACTCTTGGCTCAAGCACTTGTTGCACATTGTATCGTTGTAGCACCTCTACTAAGCCAGTGATATGGTCAGCTTGCGGCTGGGTGGAAATCATAAGATCTATCGTCCTGTCCCAGAAAGGGAGCTTTTTGCTTAATTCCAGATTTATCTTCTGTGGATCAGGGCCACCATCAATGAGTATATTCTGGTGGTTGGGAGTTTGAATTAAGATGGCATCTCCCTGCCATACATTGAGAAAGCTCACATGGAGATTGCTATCTGGCATTGTGGCAACTGCTGCCCAAACCAGGATAGTTATTATCAAAAGGGGAGCTATGAGCCACTTTTTGAAGAAATGTAAACGAATCATTTTCTTTCTTGCCGAATCTAGCCTGAGTAAGAAACTGGGCTGTTATTTCCTGTGGTTAAGGAGTGCCATTTCGACTGCAAGCACAATATAATACCCCCATATATACCAGTGGGGGAAGGTATCTAATTCTAGGGATGAGAAGCGTAAAGCATCAAAACCATGAATGACCAAAAGCAAGTAGCTGAGAAATAGCCAATCCACCCAACCCAGGATTTGAGCCGCAATTGGAGCTAGGAGCCCCGTGAAGGCGACTAGCGTCGTAGTGACAATAATAGGAGCTAAGACAGGCAATGCGAAAAAGGTTGTGGGCAAAGCAACGAGAGAGAAAACGTCGAAGTTACAGGCTATAAGTGGCCAGGTGGCTATTATAGCTGATAAGGTTAGAGCGAAGCAATCGCTTACCATGTTGCCAATATTTGCTATCGCTTCTCTGTCCCCGAATAGGGCGGTAACTCCTTTTCTTCCCCATCTTTGAAAATGAGGGAAGAGAAAAACAAGCCCCGTCATAGCTAGGAAACTGAGTTGGAAAGAAACACTCCACAGAATCTGAGGCTTAATCCCTACCATTACTGCGGCAGCGAGAGCTAGGGCAGTAATGGCGCTTCGCTGCCTGCCTAGGAATTCAGCCATTAAAAATAAGCTTCCCATAATTGCTGCCCGAATTACTGGTGGGTGCATTCCGCTGAGCAAGGTGTAAAGCCAGGTAACCAGCAGGGCAAGCCATATATATGTATGGTACTGCCTGCCAAAAACCAGGATACCAAGGCTGAGAGCTACGCCAATTATGATACCGAGATGTAATCCAGAAATAGCTAACAGGTGCGCTGTTCCGGTTCTGGATAACGCTTGACTGAGGGGGTCAGGTATATTGTTTCTTATGCCGAGCAATATGGCTTGAGCTAATGAGCTATGCGGTTCAGGCAAGGCTCTGGCTAAGGCACTGGAAAGACTTTCTCTGATGGAATGAAGCCATTGTAAGGGATTAAAGCCTTTACCTCTCTCCAGGATTTCTATTTTTGGGTAATAAATGATGGAGTAAATCTCTTGCTGAGCCAGGTAGCTTTTGTAATTGAAATCATCGAATGGAGCTGGTGTCTCCAGCTTCCCTGTCAATTGGAGTACATCACCATAATGGTAAGCAGGATATCTGGGCACTCGTACTAGAGCAGTTCCTGATACTTCTTTCTCTACACCGTCTACATTTACTTCGCTAGCTGAGAGTTTAAGCAAACAGAATTTAACTCTGACGTCGGGGTCATATGCTACCATGCCTTGAATTTCTACTGTTCCTCCATCGTTATAGAAGCAGAGAAAGTGTTTATCTATTTGAGGTTGATTTGACAGGAAATGCATGTTCCCAACGCAAAAAATTAGTAGGCATAATGCAATTGCTGCCAATTTTTTCTTGTTGTCAGGTAGAAAGGGGATAAGCAAGAATGGGAGAAAGCTGGAAAAGATAACAGCAAATGGGAAACCGACTTTGGAGCCTGAAAACACGCCGGCTATCCAGGCGCAGCTAATATAAAGTAGCCACATAAGATAGTCTTCTAATCCGAAACGGTTATATATCCTTTTATTTCGTTAAAGGTTCCTTCCCCGAAGCCATCTACTTTGAGTAAGTCCTCAATTCGTTTGAAGGGGCCATTTTCACTGCGGTAGTGCATAATCCTCTGAGCTAAAACATTGCCAATGCCGGGCACCGCAATAAGGAGCCATGAGTCTGCCCTATTTATATCCACTTTTTGATGAAGTTGCTCCTCACCTTCGTGCGGGATGTAAATTTTGATGTGACTGAGGTCAGCATCAGATTCAGGGCCAGTAATTGAAAGAAGAGTTTGAATGGTGTCGTTTTCCCTTAAAGGATACAACCCGGGATTGGCTATAGCGCCACCAATGTAAACCTCGCCGCTTTGCTGTGGAAGTGATGCCTGAGACAGGGTGATTTTTATAGATTGACTCTTATTGTGCTTGGTTATTAAAATCACACCACCGGTTATTACGGCAATAACCAGGAAAACTGTTATGAATAGATAAAATCTATTAGCATGGTTCATTGTTCCGATGCTCCTTCTTTATAGCATTGTTTTGGCATCTTTCTTTTTATCACTCTGAGCTTCTTCATTTCGTTTTGCTCCTTTGGGAATGACAACTGCATATTGCAATGATAGAATTCATACATGGCAAAAAATCATGGAGCGATAGCTGTTAATCGTAAAGCTTATCACGACTATCACATCCAGGAAACTCTTGAAGCTGGCATTGTACTTAAAGGTTCGGAGATTAAGTCAATTAGAGCCAACAGAGTGAATTTGAGTGACGCTTATGCCAAGCCAGAAAATGGAGAATTGTGGTTATATAATAGTCACATTGCCTCTTATAATGCTGCCAGTTATAATAGCCATGAGCCAACCAGACCTCGCAAGCTGCTGCTTCATAGAAAAGAAATTGACAATCTTGCAGGCAAGGTGACGCAGCGAGGTTTGACTTTAGTGCCGCTTAAGCTATATATTAAGAATGGAGTCGCTAAAGTGGAATTGGGAGTAGCTAAGGGGAAAAAGATTTATGATAAGCGAGAGGCTGTTGCCCGCCGCGATGTGGACAGAGAAATGGACCGAGCGCTGAAGCTTAGGAGAAGGTAAAAATGATTTGGCATATTTTGACAATTTTTTGTGGTATCTTGACCGCTGTTTTAGTGGTTTGCCCATTTCAATGGGGCGATGTTGTTTTTGGAACACTGGTAGTTATTTTTGGTTGCTTAGCTCTTAGGAGTTTTAGAAGAAGAGCTTATAATTAAGTGTAAGAGAGGGTCTTGGAATAGCGAAGACAATGGTAGTAGGTATGGGGACGCGTGGCTTCGACAGGGGAAGGCCTACAGAATTGCAAGCTGAGGTGCCATTAACCTCATAAAACAAGTGGCAAAAAACAATTGCCGAACCAGTTTACGCTTAAGGTTCACGCCTAACCTGATCTCTCCTCGAAGGTTGGGATTGGGTGTTATAAAGTCGAGGTGCGCTCGTCTTTGCGCCAATGGAGACTGGCTAAGAAAAAATTGGCTGGTCTAGTTGAATTCGGTCAGCAGATGAAAGCTAGATGAGATGAAAGGGGCTGACTAAGCTTGTAGGATATTCTGGCAACCTTTTCTTGGACGGGGAGTTCGACCCTCCCCCGTCTCCACCATTCAGTAGTAACAACGCTAGCCTTTTACCGGTAGCGGTTTCTTCATTTTGAGACTATCGAAATTGAAGGAACCCCCAATCTCGCCGTCCATTTGGGAAAATTCTATAAGACTTTTGTGCTAAAGGGATAGAGTGGACCTGGATTTATAGAGGGTAACGATCTACTCGATTGTTACCTTTGTTACCTTCAAACAAACATTGAGATGCTTGTCCAATCATGCGTATAAATATTTAATACCGTTTACCTTTTTCGTTAGTGACGAAACCTGATTGCTTGACTTCAATCCCCAAACTTTTCATCCAGCCATTTCAATGCATAATAGAGAACGGGATACATCTGGTCAGTGTTTGCATCCCTCCAACCGTGATTCATGTTTGGATAAACGATATAGCTGAAATCCTTACCATAATCGGCAATCAATGAATCCAGAATCTCGACAGTGAGCGGTACGGGTATGCTGCTGTCCTGAGCCCCAAGCAGCCACAAGCTGGGGGCGTTAAATTCCTGTAACGAAGGTAAGGGATCAAAACCATGAGGTCGAGTATAGTCACGTGCCATGTCAGAAGCCTGTTTCAGTGAGATTCCGGTTGCTTCCCCATTATGACCTTTGACCGGGTCGCTATAATAAATCTCCTGACCTACTGAATAGGTCGGTTCGGAAAATGCAATAGCGAAAGCAACATCTGGTGACTTTGAAGCAACATGTGGAGCAATCCAGCCTCCCTGGCTATGGCCTGCCATGCCTATCATGTTTGGATCAATAAGGTTGTGATTCTTGAGGAACGTAACAACGGCTAGCGCATCATCCGCTATAACATCGATGTTAGCTCCACCGGTTTCAGTTCCCACCTCCGGATAGTTTCCAGTGGATTCATCGGCTCCTCTTTTATCATACCTTAGTATGGCAAATCCATGTTGCACAAAGAAATGACTGACATACAGATTATATATATCATTACGTGTTAATGGTGGAGAGCCGTGAGTAGTGACGATGGCAGGAAGCGGGCCTTCACCTGCGGGAAGGGCGAGAGTCCCAGCAAGCGTAACATCACCGTTCTGAAATGTAATTGTCTTGGCAATCGGCCCTGTCACTTATACAACTGGGACCTCAAAACCTCCACAGCATCCACTAAGTCCAACAGCTAATAAAACCATAGACATTCCAATGATAAATAGTGATTTTTTCATCGTCTTATCTCCAGCTCAGGCAACTACGCTATTCTTCAATTAATTCTGAGTCCCAGTCCACGTCTATATCGCCCAGAGTAGGCTCACCAGTATAATGGACCTCCGAGCGGCCGCTAATGTCAACATTAAGAGTGCCGTTTACATGGACGTTGGCATGAGAACCGCCGCTAAGATTGATGTCAGCGTCACTTACAGAGTAGTCCTGTAGATTGAAATGGCTACCACCTGAACCTTTAATAACAATATTTTCAGCCGAACCGGAAAGAGAAATATGGCTGCCTCCCGATCCGTTAGCAACAAGTTCGTTAGCCGATCCAGATAAATTAACATGACTGCCCCCTGACAGGCTTAAGTTAACGTCTCCTGCAATCACAGAGCCGTTCAGGTGACTTCCCCCGGAGAGTTTGATAGGCAGATTATTAGACGAGTCAAAACTATTGATTTCGACTTTGGCACCACCGGACAATTCAACTTTATCAATATCGGGCATGGTTACTTTGGCGCTCAGGGTTACCGAACGGAAAGAGCGGTTCCACTTCGGCTTGAGAATCAGTGTATCCCCTGATTTTTTTACATCGATATGTTCCAGCACATTATCGTCGACTATTACCACTACGCTGAAAGAATCGGACTCGGTTACTTCTACCTGAAAACCGCTCTCTACCTTTATCCCGGTAAAATCACTAATATCAAAAGTCTCATTTATCAGGTTCCCGGAGCCCTGTACTTTTGCTCCTGCGCAGCTTGCCACCAGCCCTGAGACTAGAATTAATGCCACCATTACTGCCGCAATTACTTTTTTCATATACAACTTCCTTGCAGATATAAATTTCCTACATTTTAGTATATCGATATTACCACACAAAGGAACACTGACTCAAAATTCAACAAACATATCTTACTTGGGGCTGTGTAGACATCGGGATGCCTATATGGTTGTACATATGTGAAGATCTTCTCATTCGGAATACATGTCACAAAATGAGGCAAGGTAATCATAAAGCAGCGTTGAATTAGTTCCAAAGATTCAAAGA
>Ga0272441_10003768_pt1 | contig 28388 bp, 14 predicted proteins | sample SSMProp6N_FD_193582 | JGI IMG/M metagenome (GOLD analysis project Ga0272441, IMG submission 193582) | Marine sediment archaeal communities from Little Sippewissett salt marsh, Falmouth, MA, United States - SSM-Prop-6N | ecosystem: Environmental > Aquatic > Marine > Wetlands > Sediment ... | reverse complement strand
GCCTCCCCGCCGCCGCCTCCCCCGCCGCCGCCGGGGCGCTTGCGCCGGCGGTCGGCCAGCTCCTCGCGGATGGCGTCGATCATCTCCTCGAGGCTCCGCTCGACCTCCTTCTGCACGCTCTGCGTGTACTCGCCCGCCTCCCGGTCGGCCAGGAGCTTCTGGACGTCCTGGAGGTCGGCCCGCACTTCCTTCAACACCTCGGGGAAGACCACCGTATTGCCTTCCTTCACGAGCAGGTCGCGGACCTTCTTCGTCTCCTCCGCCAGCTCGCCCTCGCCCTGGGAGACCCCCGTCAGCTCGATCTGCTCCGGGCGGGCGTAATGCGGGGCGGCGGGTTTCCGCTTGGCGTGGACGGTTTTCGTGGCCGCGGAGAGCCGGACCTGCCGGTCGAGGATCTTCTGGAGCATCTGGTCGATCTTGGCCAGTTGCTCGGCATGGGCGAGGTCCTCCTCGTCCCGGATGGCCTCGGCGAGCTCCTCGCGGGCCTTGTCCAGCTCGTCGAGGGCCTTGTTCTGGTCCTCGTTGGCCCCGGAGGACTTGCCCTGGCTGAGCTGCTTGGAGGCGCTGTCCATGGACTTGCCCGCCGAGCTGACGGACTGGCTGCCCGGCGTGTCCTTCTCGTTTTTCATCTGCTTGCCGACCTTCTCGGTCTGGTCGGCCAGCTCGGACTGCTCGGCGGCCTGCTTGTCCTTCGGCTCGTCGGCCTTCTCCAGGACCCGCCGCTTGAGCTTGGCGATCTCGTACCGGTTGCGCTCCAGCTCGTCGAGGGCCTTCTGCTGCTCGGCGAGCGCGTCGTCGCGGTCCTTCTCGCCCAGCTCCTTGGCCGCCTCCTGCATGTGCTGGGAGGCCTTCTCGAGGTTGCCTTCCTGCGGCTCGCCGCCCTTGGGCTCGCCGCCCTTGGATTCGCCGCCCTTGGATTCGCCGCCCTTGGGCTCGCCGCCCTTGGACTCGCCGCCCTTGGACTCGCCGCCCTTGGGCTCGCCGCCCTTGGACTCGCCGCCCTTGGATTCGCCGCCCTTGGAGCCCTCGGCCGGGACGCTGGCCTTCTCGGCGAGGTCGCGGACGGCCTGGGCCAGCTCTTCGGTCTTCTTGGAGAGCTCGCCCTGCTTGGCGGCGATGTCGCCGGCCTTCCCGCCGCCGGTCAGCTTGTCGACGGCGTCGTCGATCGCCTTGCGGGCCTGCTCGAGGTCGTGCAGGGCCTGCTCCTGCGGATCGGCGGCGTCCACGGAGTTGCTCTTCCGCAGCGAGTCGGCGGCCCTTTCCATCTCCCCGGCGGCCTGCTTGGCGCTCTTCGCGGCCCCGGCGAGGGCCTTGGACCCGCCCTTGGCGTCGCCCGGCTTGCCGCCCCCGGCCTTCGCCAGGGCGGCGGCGAGCTTCGGGTCCTTGGCCACCTCGCCCAGCGTGCCGGCGAACTTCCCCGTCGCGTTGGCGAGGTTCTTCTGGATCTGCCCGGTGATCGGCAACTTGTCGATGGGGGCGTTGCGGGCCGCGCCCTGGAGTGTCTGCTGCGTGGAGATCAGCCGCCGGACCTCCTTCCGCAGGTCCAGCAGGTCCTGGAGCGCGGGATTGGGCTTTTCCAGGGCGGCCGTCTGCTTCTTCAACTCCTTCTGCTCGGCAACGATGTCCGCGAGCTGCCTGCTCAGCGCGTCGGCCTGCTTGGCATACTCGGCCCGCTTGCTGGCGACGTCGGACTTCTGCTCGAGCGGCTTCTGTTTGGCGATGAGGTCGTCGACCTTGGCGAGGAACTCCTTCCACCGCTTGAGGCGCTCGAGGCGCTCGTCGAGGTCCAGGATGCCGTGCCGGAGGGTCTGGAGGACCTTTTTGAGCTCTCCGACGACTTCCCCTTCGGTCGTCGCGGCCGCGGAGGCCAGGCCGTCGGCAAGGTACTTGGCCACCTTCTCCATATCCTCGGCGATGAACGCGCGTTGGGCCTGGCTGACGGCCTGCCGGAGGACCTTGGCGGTCTGGGGCTCGGTTTTCTCCAGCAGGTCGGCCACCTCGATCATCTTGCTGGTGAGCTGCTCGAACTGCCGCTTGGTGAAGCGTTGCTGGGCGACGTCCTCGGCGTGCTTGGCGGCCGACTTGTCTGCGGGCTTCTCCTGGGCGGCGAGCATCGCGCCGCCCAGCGCCATCGCGAGAAGAACGGGGACGATCGTGTTTGTCGCGCGTTTCATTGCTGCGCTCCTTGTCGGCGGCGGTGGCCCGGCGGGGGGCGCCGCCTCATTGTACCGCGCCGTCACGGCTTGGCGGGCTGCGTAGTGCCCTCGAATACCGTGCCGACCTCGGCCTCCTGCTTCTTCCGGATCGACTGGAGCAGTTTCTCCGACCAGCCGATGATCAGCCGCAGCTTGTTGGCCAGCTCCTGCTTGCTCTCCAGCTTGACCATCCGTTCGAGGATGTCGTTCATCTGCCGGAAGACCTCTCGCTGAAGGCCCTCGATGTCCCCGCCCTGCTCGGCGAGGTCGGCGGCGGCCGAGGCCAGCTTCGTGTTGGTCAGCGCCGAGCCGATTTTCCGGACGGGTTCGGCGAGCCGGTCCAACGGTTTGACGATCCCGCCGGAGATTTGTTCGCGCTCGGTCTCCGTGCCGAGGCGGTTGTTCTTCATTTCCTCGACGATCGCGCGGAGGCCGTCGGCGGCCTTGGCGATCTCCGCGCCGACGTTCCGCTGGAGGCCCGCGGAGGACATCAGCAGGCGTCGGGACTCGGCGTCGACGCGTCCGGCGCGGAACAGGCCGACGGCGGCCTCGGTCTTGGCGCGGGCGTTCTCCTGGAGGGCCAACGCCTGGACGAACTCGAGGCGGATCTCCTTCTGCCTTCGGACGAACTCCTCCATGAGCTCGCCGGGCTTGACCACGCGGAACGTCAGCGTGCTGCTCTTGCCGGTATTGGGCCCGCCGAAGGCGGCGGGCAGGGTGTCCGCCGCGCGCGCGGAGACGTGGATGGACGTCCCCGGCGTCAGGCGCAGCGGCTCGATGTCCACCTCCTGGCGTCGGGCGAGCTCGCGGACCGGGTCGGGGGGCATCTCGACGGGGCTGACGTTCGCGTCGGTCACGCGGGTGGACCGGCGGATCAGGACGTCCAGGGCGGTCAGGCCGTGGTCGTCCTTGATCGTCATCTGGAGCGGCAGGAGGGCCCGGGGCGAGACCTGCGCGCCGATGCCCCGCTTCTTGACGTCGAGCGTGGGGCGGTGGTCGGGCTGGACCTGGACCATGTACTTCGCGCCGCGGCGGCGGTTGGAGTGGCCGGTCGCATCGGTCAGGTCGAACCGGAGGACCTTGGTGGCCGGCTTGTTCGCCCCGGCGATCTCGAACGCCCCGACGAACGGGAAGCGGGTCCTCCCGCCGTTTTCGGCGCGGATGGGCGGGAGGGGCTTCATCTCGCCGCCGACGGGCTTGCCGTCCAGCAGGACGCGGGCGGAGGTCAGGGCCTTGTTGGCCTCGCCGTGGACGGTGACCTCCGCGCCGATCGGCACGGGCAGGGCGCCGGTCCCGCCGGTGAAGCGGTCCACCTGCATTCGGTGCATGTAGGCCGGGTACTGCACGTCGAATGTCACGCGCAGGAACGCGGGCGGGTCGATCAGGCGGACGCGGTGCGGGCGGGCGGCGTCGCGGCGGTCGTCGCCGCCGGTGACGTGGAAGGCGAACTCCTCGGAGACGGCGGGGAAGACCTTGACGAACCGCCGGGGGTTGTCCCGCTCGGCCTCGACGGTCTCCTCGGTCCGGCCGATCGTCGGGTACTCGGCGTGGATCGTGACGTGATGGGGCGTGGCGAGGCTGCGCCGCTCGACCTCGACGACGACGGCCAGGTCGTCGCCGCGGAGCACGGTGAAGTCGCCGCCCCCGCCGAGGACGGTCAGGTACGTTTGCTGGGGCCAGGCGGCCTCGGCGAACAGGACGTTCCGCTGGAACCACAGGCCGAGCAGGTCGCCCTGCCAGAAGCCGAAGCCGATCAGCAGGCCCAGCGCGCAGCCGGCGAGGGACCACGTGCGGAAGATGCCGCGGCGTTCGACGACGTCGCCGAAGCGGAGGGGCCCGGCGAGCTTGTTGGCCTCGGCGGCGGTACGGCGCATCATCGCGGCGCTGATGCCGAGCGTCTCGGCGTCGGCGCTGCCGGAGAACTGGATGGCGCTGATCAGCCGGTCGCCCAGCTCGGCGAACCGCCGCTCGATCAGCAGGGCCAGGTCCGGCGCGCGCAGGGGGACGCGCAGCGGGGCCAGCAGCGTCCGCCACGCCACGATCAGCACGCCCAGGCCCGCGGCGGACACGAAGCCCATCCGCAGCGGGCGCTCCAGGTGAAGGGAGTAGTCCAACGCCAGCGTGCCGAACACCGCCGCGACCAGCGCCGTGACCGTCCAGGCGGCGCCCTCCAGCAGCAGCCGCGTGGAGATCGCCGAGCGCAGGGCGGCCAGCTTGCCTCGCACGTCCGGCCGGAGCAGGTCGGCCTTCTCAATGGGTGTCGTTGTCACCGGTTTCCTCGTCTCTGTCCGCCCCCCGCGCAGTCGCCTACGCCATGTTGTATTTCTTTCGCAGCATCCACTCGATCGCCAGCAGGGCGACGATCACCAGCAGCGTCAGGTTGGAGTCCCACAGTTCCCAGGGCACTTCCCGGACGGCCGTCTTGCGGTCCACGGGGATCCGCTCGGCGAGGCGGTCGACCTCGTCGATGGTCAGGAAGTTGCCCGGCCGGGACGCGAGGTTCTGCATCGTGGCGCGGTCGGCCTCGGGTCGGACGGACTCGGCCTTGGGCAGCTCGATGCGAATGACCTTGGTCTGGACCTTCTCGGCGGCCATCGGGTCGCCCTTCAGGGCCGTCAGCTCGAACGTGCCGGTCCGCGTGGCACGGAGGGTGGCCTCGTACCGCCCGGGCTTCTTCTCGGTGTCCACCGCCTCCAGGACGATCGTCTCGGCCTCGCCGGTCTGGGTATCGACCTTCTCGACCTCGAACGCGGGTTTCTTGAGGGGGTTGAAGTTCTCGTCGTAGACCTCCGCCTCGACGGTGATCCGCTCGCCGGCGGAGAAGCGGTCTCCCCCGGCCGTGATTACCACGTGCCGCGCCTGGAGCGTCGCGAGGTAGCGGATCACGTTGGACCAGAACAGGCGGTGGTAGTAGCTGTCGCGGATGTACCGCCATCGCCAGGTGGCGTCGAAGCCCATGTAGAGCACGCGTCCCGTGCCGTAGGGCTGGGTGACCAGCAGGGGCTCGGGGTCGTTGCTGCCCGTCCGCCGCAGGGGGTTGGAGCTTTCCGCCAGCGTCCGGGCCAGCGGCTTGACCTTCAGGACGGGGTGGGACCAGAAGATGCCCGGCAGAACCTTCCAGACTCCCGCGCTGTCCTCGGCCGTGCCGCCGAAGCGCGTGACGGGGTGGTCCGCCCCGTAGCTGGTCAGCCGCAGGGGCCAGGGCTGGGGGCGCCGCCTTCCGATCCGCTCGACGATGTCGCTCGTGTTGGCGCCCAGCACGACCGGCAGCATGGCCGAGAGCCCCTCGTAGGGCCCGCGGCTGCGGAGGACGGCGGCGGAGTACTTGTTGCCCGCGATGAAGCAGAACCCCCCGCCGTGGCGTTGGACGAACGTCCGCAGCAGGCCGACGAACGTCTCGTCGAAGCCGTCGACGGTCGGCTGGGGGTCGTAGAGGATGACCACGTCGTAGCCGGGATGCGGCTTGCCGCCGGGCGAGCCGACCAGCTCGGGCAGCTCGCGGGGGAGATGGTTGAGCTTCATGCCCGTCGAGGCGGCCTGGTTGATCTCCTTGTCGGCGTTCTGCTGCCAGACACTCAGGCGGTAGAGCTCGGGCTGGCGGAGCATGAAGTTGCGGAGGTACTGGAACTCCCAGCCGGCGTCGCCGCTGACCAGGAGGACCTTGATCTTCTCGTCGGAGACCTTCACGTCGGCGTCGGCGGCGTTGTCGTCGGTATTTCGCTCGTCGGGGTGGGGGTCGACGACGGCGCGGTAGACGAACTCGCCGATCGCGTCGGGCTCGACCGGCAGGGCGACGGACTGAACGCCCTTGGACCGCGTCGCGCCGGGCGCGGCCGGGGCGGGCGGGGTCTCGCCGTCGAGGACGACGGGCTGGGAGACGCCGGTCTCGGCCCAGGCGTCGGCGTCGCGTTTTCGGCGGAGCAGCTTGACGGTGACGCGCTGGCCGGCGAGGTTGCGGTGGGCGAGGGAGACGGTCATCTCGGTGCGGGCCCCGCGGCGGACCTGCCGGGGGGCCTGGAGGCCGGTGACGGCGACGTTTTTCGGCGGGGTGGGGTCGCCGACGAGCACGGGGTAGAGGCGCAGGCCGCTCTGCGCGGCGAAGGCCACGGCGTCGGCGAGGCGGTCCCCGGCGTCCTGGGCGGTCATCTGCCCGTCGCTGAGGACGACCACGCCGGCCACCCGCCGGCCGAGCACCTCCTCCGCCGCGTCCCGCAGGGCGGCCGGGAGGTTCGTCTCGTAGCCGCCGGCGGTCAGGCGCCCGAGCAGCTCGGCGACGCCGGCGGTCGCGGTGGCGGGCGTTTCGGCGCCGCCGTCTTCCTCGGCGGCCTGCCCGGCGAGGCGGCCCAGCTCGCGGGTGTACTCCTCCTGCCCGGGCTTGTCCGTGCTGAAGCGCAGGAAGACCAGCGGATGGTCCCGCGCCAGGCGCGCCGCCGCGCCGTCGGGACGGCTCAGCAGGCGGCGGACGAGGTCGCTCCGCGAGACGTTCTCGACCTCCTCGGGCCCGATGCCGAGCTTCTCGCCGAGCGCCGCGGCCTGGTTGGCGTCGCCGTAGCGGTCCTGGAAGGACATCGACCGGCTGTCGTCGATCAGCAGGACGACGGAGGAGTACAGCGTCCGCGTGAACCGCAGGATGACGGCCGGGCGAAAGACCACCGCCAACACGAGCAGGCAGACCGCGATCCGCAGCAGGGCCAGGAACGCCTTCGCCGCCGGCGGGTTCTCCCCCTCGCGCCGGTAGCTGCGGACGACGAGGTAGACCATCGCCGCGAAGACCGCGATCAGCGCGAGGTTGACGTAGTTTCCGTACTCGGCCACGAAGCCGAAGCGCCAGTTGCCCTCGCCGACGACCTCCGCCGGATCGGACCCCAGCAGCCATGTGAGTATGCGGTTCATCAGGTTCCTTATTCCGAGTCACTCACCGCGGAGCGGCCGGGCGGGCAAAGCCCGGAGCCCGTAGCCGGTAGCCCGTGGAGGAACCGGCAAGCCGATTCCCGATTCCGGATTCCGGAACGGGCTACGGGCTCCGGGCTCCGGGCTACGTCCCCGGTCGCGGGCAGAGCCCGCGCCGTGCTTTCGCGGTTCCTGCGCATTGCGGGTTATCTCTCCCCGGCCGTTTCGCGTCTTGTGGTGTCGGGCTTGCCGCCGCCGGCGTAATGGCCGAACCGCTGGCCGAGGAACGTTTCGGCCGCCATCAGGGCGGCCAGGATCACCAGCGCCCACGTCCAGTATTCCCTCTGGGCCTCGGCGCGGGCGACCTTCCCGGCCTGGGGGCTGGTCCGGTCGAGGTAGACGAACTCCTCGCTGCCGAGGGCGGCGGCGAGCCCGGCCTGGCGGTCGCAGGTCAGGTCGCCCTCGGCGGGGTCCACGGCGCGGGCGAAGAAGGCCCGGCTCTGCGTGCCGTCGGGCAGGGACAGCTCGAGCGTGTAGGGCCCGGCGTGCCGGGGGCGGGCGTAGCGAAGCTCGGCGCGGTCGGCCTCGCCGTCGGGGCCGGCGCGGACGGGCACGAGCGGGACGACCGGCTCGGCGGGGTGACGCGGGGTCTTCAGCGTGGCCGTCGCGTCGGCCAGCCCCGCCGTCAGCGGGAAGACAATCGGCTCGCCGACGCGGCCCGACAGCCCCCGCGACCGCGGCTTGGCCAGGAACGTCAGCATATCGTTGAGCACGGCGACGAACGTACCGTTCTCGTCGGCGGGCCAGTCGTTCCATCGCATCGACGGGGCGGTGTAGAACGCCAGCACGGTCCCCTCGCCGAACTGCCGGGAGACGATGGCCGCGGAGTGGTCCTCGTCGGCAAACCGCGCCAGGACCCGCGGCGGGCGGATGTCCTCCGACGCGGCGGGGGGCGTGACGGGGTTGGTGCTCGTGAACGCGTAGAAGCGGAGGAACCGCGTGGGGTCGATTCCCGCGGCGAGGTAGTCGGTGAACGCCTCCAGGACGGGCGCCCGGGCGATGCTCTTGGGGTCCAGGCGGAAGAACGTGCCCCGGTCGGTCTCCGAGCCCTTCCGCGGGCCCAGGCGCAGGGGGCTCAGGCCCGAGCCGTCCGCGTAGAACGGGCCGTTGTAGAACGTCAGGTTGACGCGGTCGCCGGTGAAGATCGCCAGCCCGCCCCCGGCGCGAACGTAGTCCGCCAGGGCGTCGAGCAGGGGGCTTCGCTGCGTGCCGTTGGCGTCCAGCACGACGTCCAGCTCGCCGACGTTGAGCATCGCGACGAGGTCGTAGCCGTCCAGCGGCGTGTCGGCCAGGGCCGTCGGGGAGACGACCTCCACCCGCGTGCCCTCGCTGCCGTTGCGGTCGGGGTCCAGGGCGTGGACGAAGAAGAACGCCGCGCCCTCGGCCGGGGCCGACGGATCGGGCCGGCCGTCGACCGCCAGCACCCGCAGCGCGTCCTGCACGTTGAGGGCGAGATGGGCGGTGTTGTCGGCGGGCAGCTCGTCGGGGGGCAGCGTCGCGGCGATCAGGGCGGGCCCGGGCTCGGGGCAGACGACCTGGAACTCGGCCCGGCCCGTGCCGCGGCGCTCGATGGCGTCGATCACGGCCGGGGGCAGCTCCACCTCGCGGAGCCCGTCGGCCGTGGGGAATTTCGCCGTCAGGCGGACCTCGATGTCCTTGGCCAGGGCGTCGCCGTGGTTGCGGACCTCCAGGCGGACGCGGTTGGGGACGTTGGCCAGGGCGAACTTGTCCAGCAGGACCATGGACTCGACGGTCAGATTGCTCTTGGCCCGCCGGCCGAAGTCCATCGCCACGACCTCCACGCCCTGCTTTCGGAGGGCGTCGAACTCGTCTCGGACGGCCTCGGCGCCGGCCCAGCCGGAGAGGTCCACGTGCCGGAAGTCGCTGTAGATCAGCAGGCGGCGGACGGTGGCCTTGTCGCCCTCGATCGCCTTGGCCGCCGCGGCGAGCGCGCGGTCCAGGCGGGCCCGCCCGTCGGAGGGCACGAGGGCGTTGAGACGGGCGGTCAGCGGCTTGACCTCGGCGTCGGCGACGTGCGTGAGCTGGTAGAACGGCTCGTCGTTGGCGTCCTGGGACGTCAGCAGGATGGCGACCTTGTCGCTGGGCGCCAGGTCGGCGAGCTGGGCGGCGAGGTCGGTGGTGGCCGCGGAGAAGATCGTTCCCGACCCCACCCGCTGGCCCATGGAGTAGCTGTCGTCCAGGAGGAAGACGACGGTCTTGCTCTCGGTCCCGCCGGGCAGGTCCTGCATCGCGCTGCAGCCGGTAAACCGCGCCAGGGCGACGGCCAGCAGCAGCAGCACGAGGCACCGCAGGGCCAGGAGGATCATCTCCTCGATCCGCAGCCGGCGGCGGTTCTTCCGGACGGACTCCCAGAGGAACTTCATGGCCGCCCACTCCATCATCCGGAACCGCCTGCGGTTGAGCAGGTGGATGATGACGGGGATCGACACCGCCCCCAGGCCCGTCCAGAACACGATGGGATGTATGAATGGCATAGTTGTTTGTTGACCGCAGAGGCGTCCGCTTGCCGGATGACCACAGAGGCTCAGAGGGCTCAGAGGGTTGAAGGAAAGAGCTCTACATCACGATTCGTTTGACTCCGTTGACCAGGCGCGCCTGGTGGAAGTTGATCAGCAGGCCGACCTGCATGCCGGCGGCCCGGATCGTGCTCATCAGTTGCGCCACATGCTGGTCCGTGTATTCGGTCACGGCCTTCAGTTCCACGACGACCTTGTCTTCGACGATCAGGTCCGCCCGGTGCTCGCCGACGAGAACGCCGTCGTAGTGGACGGGCAGGCGTTTCTGCCTCTCGACCCGCAGCCCGCGTTTCTCCAGCTCGTGCAGCAACGCGTTCTCGTAGATACCCTCGACGTACCCGGCATGCAGTTCCCTGTGTACCGCAATCGCACAGCCGATGATCGCCTCGGTTAACTCCCGATGGGGGTATTTCCTGCCATCGTGATTGGCACCCGCGATTTCTGTCACGCCGTCCGGCAGCCGCATTTTCCCGCCTCTTGCCTTTTCTCGCCGTTGTCTTCGGCCCTGTCTTACCGTCTCTTCTCCGGACCCTCTGAGCCCTCTGAGCCTCTGTGGTAATCCCTCTTATCTCTTCGATTTCGCCTTTCGCGTGGCCGCGGCGCGGGCGGCAAGGAAGGCCAGCAGGGCCGCGTCCAGGTGGTCGGCGGTGGAGATCAGCTTGTAGTCGATGCGGCTGGCGATGCACTTGCGCTTGACCTCGGTGCAGAAGCGGTCGACCGCCTCCAGGTAGCCCTCGCGAAGGGCCCTCGGCTCGATCGTGAGGTTGCCGGTCGCCTCCAGCCCGCGGAACATCGTGTTGCCCTGGAACGGGAACGTCAGCTCGTCCTCGTCCATCACGTGCAGGACGATCACCTCGTGGTCGTAGTGGCGGAAGTGCTGCAGGCCCCGCAGCAGGCCCTCGACGTCCACGAACAGGTCGCTGACCAGGCAGACCAGCCCGCGGCGGGGGATTTTCTCGGCCACGGAATGGCAGATGTGCTCCAGCGAGGTCTTGGCCTTCGGCTCGACCGTGTCCATGGTGTGGACGAGCGACTTGATCTGGTTCGGGTTCGCCGAGGCCGGCAGGTACGTCCGCAGGTCCTCGTCGAAAACCGCCAGGCCCACCGCGTCCTGCTGCTGGAGCAGCAGGAACCCCAGCGAGGCCGCGACCGCCGCCGCGTAGTGGTACTTGGTCAGCCCCTCGGTCCGCCCCTGGCCGTAGAGCATCGACTCGCTGGCGTCGACGAGGAAGGTGGCCTTGAGGTTCGTCTCCTCCTCGTACTGCTTGATGTAGAAGCGGTCGGTCCGCCCGAGGACCTTCCAGTCGATGTGCTTGATGTCGTCGCCCGGGGCGTACTCGCGGTGGGAGGCGAACTCCACGCTGAAGCCGTGGAACGGGCTGCGGTGCAGGCCCGCGATGAACCCCTCGACGACCAGCCGGGCCTGGAGGTCCAGGCGCGTGATCTTCGAGAGGACCTTCGGGTCCAGGTACTCGTGCAGTTCCTGTGCGGTGCTCTTTGCCATGTCAGGTTCTTTCGGCCGGCTGGGTCGCCGGCGGGCGGAGCTTTCCGGCCGCCACGTACATTCCCGCGGGGCCCGTGGCCACGAGGCGCAGCGCGCCGGGCCGGCGGATCACGCCGCTCCAGTCGTCGGCGGCGCCCAACGACGCCACCGGCTGGAAGGCGAAGGCCTCGAGGGCCTTTCGATGGGCGGCCTCGGCGGCCTCGGGCCCGGGCCCGGCCGGGCCGGGCGGCAGCGCGGGGGCCAGGGCGCGGAGGCCCACGTACAGCCGGTCGGCACCGGCGGGCTTCTCGACGCGCCACCGCCACGCGCCGTTCTCGCGGCGGACCTGGACCTTCATTCGCCGGCCGAACTTCATCCGCACCGCCGGGTCGCCCAGGATGGCGTACAGCAGCAACTGGTCGCGGCGGAGCTGGGTCACGTCGGTCCGGTATCCGCGGTCGCGCTCGGCCTGGGCGAGGGCGAGCTCGAGCAGCGGGCTGCGGGCCTGGTAGGCGTCGCGCTGGGCGGCGAGCCACAGGTCGCCCACCCGTTCGGTGCGGCGGCCCAACTGCGGCATCACGCACGTCGCCGTGAAGTAGTTCGGGAACGGGTGGGACTCCGCCGTCGCGCCGATCGCGACGACCGGGCCGCCCGGGGCGCCCAGAAAGACCTCCGCCAGGCACGCCCGTTCCCGCGTGAACTGGGCGGTCAGGCACGTGATGAGAAACACCGGGCCGCCCGGCTCGCCCGTACCGAGGGCCTCCCGCGCGTCGGCGGCGCTCCAGGAGATCCGCCGCCCGGCGTGGACCATCGAGTGAAACCGCTCCGGCGAGGCGTGGCCGATGAACACCGTCGCCAGGGCGCCCCGACGCAGCCACGCCGCAAACGTCCGCCGGTGATGGTCCGGCCAGCCGCAGACCGGATGCCCCGGGCTGCCCAGCAGCGCCCACGGGCGAATCCAGGTCGGCATGCCCGTGCGGAAGGCCGTGAACCCCACGTTGAGGATCAGCCGGTCGATCGACGGATCGAGCCCCGACGCCCCCGCCCAGACCAGCAGCCGCAGGTCCGCCAGGGCCGCCGGGCGCCGCTCGAAGGCCACGGTCTTGCGGGCGATCCGCTCGACCGCCTCCGCCGTCCGGGCCGGGATGCGCCCCACGGGGACGTCCGGCACGAGGTCGCCGTCGACGTCGCCGTAGAGCGGATCGGCCGCGAACTTCGGCGCCTGCCCCCGGTGCCAATGGTGCTGCTCCCGCACGGGTGCGGGCACGTGCCAGGGCCCGGCCTTGCCGCCCAGCACGGCGTCGCCGACGATCAGGACATAGCTCGGGCGCCGGCCCGCGGCCTGGATGGCCTCGGCCACCGGCGGCTCTGCAATCACGACGTCCATCCCCTCGGCCCTGCGGAAATCCGCCAGCGGCGCGGCGGCCTTCGTCAGATGTGACGGTCCCACGACCAGCCAGAGCGGTTTGGGAGCAGCACCGGTGCAGACCGTGGTCAGAACCAACGCGGCCAGCGCCGTCAGGAGCCCGCAGGCGACGATCGACCGTCTGCCCCCAAGCGCACCTGCCCGTCCACCCCCAAGGGCGCTTGGCCGTTCGCCCCCGAAGGGGGCGCCTGGTCGGTAGCCACGGGCGCAAGCCCGTGGTTGCGCGTCGCCACTATGACCAGAGCCCCGGAACGGGGCGCTTGGCCGTTCGCCCCCGTAGGGGGCGCCTGGTCGGTAGCCACGGGCGCCAGCCCGTGGTTGCGCGTCGCCGCCATGACCAGAGCCCCGGAACGGGGCGCTTGGCCGTTCGCCCCCGTAGGGGGCGCCTGGTCGGTAGCCACGGGCGCAAGCCCGTGGTTTCGCGTCGCCGCCAGGACCAGAGCCCCGGAACGGGGCGACTGAGGCTTGTGGGCTGCGGCGGGGCTTCAATCGCCCCCTCCGGGGGCTCCATTGTGGTGTGCCTGCCCACCACGGGCTTGCGCCCGTGGCTACCGACAGACGCCCTCCGGGCTCCCGAGACGGGCCCGATCCGGGCTCCGGAGACGGGACGGACGTAGCGGCGGCGCGATGGCGCCGAAGCGCCACGCCGCCCGGCGGGGCGTGCTTGCCCGGGGCTGTCCGGAGGGCCTCGGGGGTCCTGTCGGGTTGGAAGGCGGCGCTCGCCACGCCCGCCCCCTACGGCTCGACCGCGCGGGCGGTGGCGGGGTTCGTGGCGACGGCGGATTCGTGGGCGGGGATGATCTCCAGCAGCTTCTCGACGATCCGGTCGACGGTGTAGCCCTCGGCGTCGGCGTTGAAGTTCGTCACGATCCGATGCCGCAGCACGGGCTTGGCGACGGCCTGGATGTCCTCCGTCGACACGTGGAACCGCCCGTACAGCACCGCCCGAACCTTGCCGCCCAGGATCAGGTACTGGCACGCCCGCGGGCCGGCGCCCCAACTGACGTAGTCGCTGACCACGTCCGGCACGCCGCCCTCGTGGACGCGGGTGGCCCGCACGAGCCGCATCGCGTACTGGATAACGTGGTCCGCGGCCGGGACGCGGCGGATGATGTCCTGGATCTCCAGGATCGCCTGCCCGTCGAGCACGGGGCTCAACGTCACTTCCTGGACGGCGGTGGTCAGCTTGATGACGTCGAACTCCTCGTCCCAGGTCGGGTAGTTCACGAAGATCTTGAACATGAACCGGTCCTGCTGGGCCTCGGGCAGGGGGTAGGTGCCCTCCTGCTCGATGGGGTTCTGGGTGGCCAGGACGAAGAACGGGTCGGCCATGGGCATCCGCTCGCCGCCGACGGAGACCTGTCGCTCCTGCATGGCCTCGAGCAGGGCGGCCTGGGTCTTGGGCGGGGTGCGGTTGATCTCGTCGGCGAGGATGATGTGGTTGAAGATCGGGCCCTGGAGGAAGCGGAACTCGCGCTGGCCGGTCGCGCGGTCCTCCTGGATGACCTCCGTGCCGGTGATGTCGGAGGGCATCAGGTCCGGCGTGAACTGGATCCGCGCAAAGCGCAGGTCCAGGCACTGTGCGAGGGAGGAGACCATCAGCGTCTTGGCCAGGCCCGGCACGCCCTCGAGGATCGCGTGCCCCCTGGCAAAGATGCACGTCAGCAGCTGCTCCAGCACGGCCTCCTGGCCGACGATCGCGCGGGCCATCTCCTCGCGGATCGTGCGGTACGCCTCGGTCAGGCGCTCGGCGGACTTGATGTCGCCCTCGCCCAGGTCGGCCTTGTTCCCGGCAGGTACGTTCTCTTCGGTCACATTTCTCTCCTGAGGAAGCGGTCAGTCACTCGCTCGTAGCCATCGGCGCTCGGCGGACAGCGGGAGGCCACGAGCCGAAAGCTACCGTTGGTAGATCGGCATGTAGTTGTAGGGCAGTTGGAGGATCACGCACGCCAGGGCCGTGCCGTAGGTCGTCCCGACGCTGTCGCCGTTCCAACTGCCGTCCGGCGCCTGCGACTGGACGAGCAGGTCGCGGATCTGCGGGAAGTACGTCTTCCAGTCCTTCCCACCCCGCTGGTAGTACGCCTGGGCGAGGTAGAAATGCGTGTAGAAGAAGTGCCCGCCCCACGCGCCGCCACGGTTGACCGTCACCCGCCCCCGGACGTAGTTCACCAGCTTCTCCACCATCTCCGCCTCGACGCCCGTCCCGCCCGTCTTGCGGTCGTACACGCCCGCCGCGTAGAAGCAGGCGATGGCGGCGGCGGAGATCGCCGGCCGCGACGAGCTGCGGCTGCGGGCGGAGTAGCAGATCCCGCCGTCGGCCATCTGGCAGTACTTGAGGTAGGCCACGGCGCGGTCGATGGTGGCCTTGGGGACCTTGATGCCGACGTTTCGGCAGGCCCGCAGGGCCTGGAGCTGGGTGACGGTCACCGAGCCCTCGTCGCCCTTGCTGGTGGGCGTGTAGATCCACCCGCCGGCGTGGCTGTGCTGGGCGCCGAGGTCGGACTGGCTCTGGGCGGTCAGGGCGGCGCCCTTGGTCAGCGTGTCGCGGAGGTCCTTCTCGTAGGCCCGGTTGATCTCCGTGCCGTAGCACTGGGCGAGGAACAGCATGCTGAACCCGTGCCCGTACATGCTGCGGCTCTCCATGCCGGGCCCGCAGATCAGGCCGTCCTGGTGGGTCTTGGCCACGCGGATGAGGTAGGTCATGGCCCGCGTGACGTTCCGGCTGTACGGGCCGGACTCCGGCGTGGAGCCCCCGGCCATCAGCCCGAGGCCCGCCAGGGCCGTCATCGCCGCCGGATACGTGCCGTACCCGCCCTGGTTCAGCCAGCTCCCGTCGGGGCGCTGGGTCTTGGCGAGGTAGTTGAGCCCGCGTTCGACGGCCTTGACGGTCTTGGCGTTGATCATGTCGGGCAGCAGCGCGCTGGGCGGCTCGGCCCGGGCGCCCGCGGCGCCGACACCCAATGCCGCCGCGACGGCGACCAGCCGGGCCGAACGCCCGCCCCGCCGCCCTGTCCTGTTACTTCGCGCCATAGACGGTCACTCCTTCCGAGCCCTCGACGGTCAGCCGCCCGTTGGTGATCACGGGCGGGCCGATCGTCTGGCGGCGTCGGCTTTCGGTTTGTGCGGCCCCGCCCTTGCCGAGCAGGTTGATCTTCTGGACGACCTGCCCGGTCTTCCCGTCGATCACGTAGGTGTAGTAGGCCAGGCCCGCGTGGGTGTGGCGTGCGGTGACGACGACGTGGTTTCGCCCGACGGCGATCGGCAGCACGGCGCTGTAGTAGAGCGTGCCCTGCATCTCCACGTCGCGGCTCCAGAGGGCCTTGCGTCCGGCGACGTCGAACTTCTGGAGGTTCACCCCGCGGACGCTGGTCAGCCGGCCGTAGGCGCTCTTGCGGCGCCCGCTGACGGCCGGCGAGCAGAGGACGAACAGCTCGTCGCCCCGGAAGGCCGCGTCGAACGGGATGCTCGGCGCCCCGGCGACGGGGGCGGTCGTCAGCGACGCCACCGTCTGCCCGCCCCCGGCGAGGGAGAGCACCTCGACCGTCCCGGCCGTGCCGGACGGCGAGAAGGCGATGTGCTGGGCGGAGAGGCCCAGGACGGCGGGGTAGGGCTCGGCGTCGAACTGGCGCGTCCAGAGCGGCTTGTCGATCTTCGCCAGCTCGCGGACCGTCAGCTCGCCGTCCCGCAGCAGCACGATCAGGCCGTCGGCCGCCAGCTCGCACTGGGCCAGGCGCGACGCCGTCCACTTGCCGACGATCCGCCCGCCCCGGCCGAGGTGGAAGCACGTGACCGTCCGCCCGCCGTTGTGGCGCAAGACGACCGCGTCGCCCGCGATCCGCGGCGGGCCCGAGGGCGCCCGGCTCGTGCCGCCGACCAGCTTCGACTTCCACCGCACGTCGCCCGTCGCGGCGTCCACGCAGACGATCCCCCCCGTCCGGTCCGCCACGACCAGCACGCCCGAGCCCGAGCCCATGCAGTAGAACGAGCCGATCCCGATCTTGCTCATCTCCTGCCGCCAGACCACCTTCGCCGAGACCAGGTCCAGCCCCGTCATCGTCTTGCGGTCCGCGACGGCCAGGACCTTGCCGTCCGCGCTGAGCGCCCCGATCAGGCGCATGCCCGGCGTGGGGTAGGAGTACTTCGCGAGGTCCGCCTTGTCGATCCCGGCCAGGCCCTTCCAGCTCGAGACCGCCTCGGCCGCGTCGTCCGCGGTCGTGTCCAGCAGCATCGCGTCGGCGCCTTTGACGACCGCGAGCTTCTCGTCCAGGCGGATCGGGCGGAACTCCTGGTCGCGCAGCACGAACGCGTCGGCCCCCGCCACCTGGAACAGCGTTCGCAGCGGCGGGGCAATGGCCGAGACCAGCCGCATCCGCCGGGGGGTCTTTCCCAGCCGCCCGGCCTCGATCTGCTTGAGGATGTCGCCCAGCCGCCCCCGCACGTCCGCGAAGGCCACCTCCATGTCCGCGGGCAGCTCGCGCAGCCCGTCGCACTCCTTCCGCGCCGACGTGACCCACCCGCCCCGCGCGTAGATCGTCGCCAGCGCCACGCCGGCCGAAAACCGCAGCGGGCTGTCGTCCATCCGCGCGACCTGGTAGAGGTGGCGGCGGGCCTCGCCGAGGAAGTTGTCGGACTGGTCGGGCTCGGCGGCGGCCCGGAGGTAGTACCGTTCCGCGGCCACGAACAACGCGTCGTCCGCCCACTTGCTGTTGGGCCAGCGGGTGGCGACGGCGAGGATTTGCACCGGCTCGCCGCTCGCCCGGGCGGCTTCGAGGGCCTCGCCGGCCTGTCGGTCGAACTCGGCGTAGCACTCGCGCCCGTAGGCCTGGATGAGCTTCTGGATGTAGTCCCTCGCCAGCCGGTCGCCCCGGACGGTGGACCGCTCGGGTCCGAAGCGGGCCTCGTCGGCGGCGGGGCCGATCTCGACGTCCACGAGCTCTTCCTGCCCGTACTGGTCGGCGAGCTGCTGGGCGAGCTTGGCGGCGGCGGCGTATTCGCCCACGCGCTCGTGCCGCTTGGCCAGCCGGAGCGTCATGTGGGCCTTTTCCTGGCGGGTCTTGGCGTAGGAGGCGGCCCGGAGGAACTGGGCCCGCATCTCCTCCTCGTCGCGGGCGTGGTTGCCCAGCGCGACGTGCGCGAGGTAGAACCGCGTGCCGAGGCGGGCGAGGACGGCGGTCTGGCCGGCGGCCTCGGCGGCGGCGCGGCAGGCGTTCAGGTCGGCCAGGGCCTTCTCGAACCGGCGCGCGTCGAACGCCAGCTCCCCCCGCTGCAGCAGCAGCGCGGGCTTCTCGTCCGCCGCGGCCTTGTCGATCCGCGCGGTGAGCTGCTCCCGCGCCACGTCGTAGCTGAAGTACGTGCAGACGCCCAGCATGCTGGCCGAGATCAGCTTGCCGTCCGCGCTGACGAGGTTGCCCAGAAACCCCTCCGCCGACGCCAGCCCCAGCGTCTTGAGCTTGTACGTCGCCAGGTCCAGGACCTTCACCCCGCCCAGCGCCCCGGCCAGGACCTGCTTCGGCGTGACCGCCGGCCGCCCCCAGACGCCCACGTCCGCCCCCGCGCCGTAGAGCTCCTTGCCGTCGCCGGCGGCCAGGACGTACAGCCCCTTGCCGCTGAGCAGCACGCGGTCGGCGTCGATCGCGCTGAGCTCGTACTGGCCCCGCCGGCTGGCGGACCACAGCTCCTTGCCCGTCGCGGCGTCGAGGGCCACCACGTTCTCGCTGTCGGCCGGCAGGCAGATCACCCGCCGCCCGGAGACGATCACCGGGTTGGCCGGGCGGTACACCGCCGTCGGCTGGGAGTACGGCGAGAACCGCGCGACGGTCGTGGGGGTGTTCATGCGGCTGTCGTACTGGTAGCCCCACAGCGGCTCGCCGGTCTCCTCCTCGAACGCGGCGACGACGCCGGCGTTGGTCGTCACGAACACCCGCCCGTCGCTGACCGCCGGCGGCGAGCCCACCGACAGCCGCGGGTCCGCCCCGTACCGGTAGGCGTAGCGCGTCTGCGGGGCGGGCTCCTGGGCGACGGGCGTCACCCAGACGGTCGCGCCCCGGCTCTCGGCGTCGAGGCAGGCGAGGTGGTAGCTCTGGAGGTGCTGGACCACCACGTACAGCCGCCCGTCGCGGTAGGTCGGGGCGGAGAGGAACTGCCCGTTGCGGACGGCGTCGGGCACGCCGGGCTTCTCCGGCTCGCGCCCGACGACCCACTCCAGGTAGCCCTGGCGGGAAAGGTCGATCGCCGCCAGGCGCGAGCCCCGGTCCAGCCCGGTGGCGTTGGGGTTGTTCCGCAGGGCGTGGTAGCGGGAGTTGCTGGACGGCAGGAAATCGCAGACCGTGTAGACGCGCCCCCCGCCGATCGTCAGGGCGTACCGCCCCGCGTCGCCGATGTAGTTGTAGCCCGCGCTGTAGATGACGCCCGACCGCCCGGAGAACGACGGCGGGCGGCGGATCATGTTCGTCTTGCCGACCGCCTTCGTGTTCCACCGCTCCTTGCCCGTCAGCAGGTCGTAGGCGACCACGCACTCCTCCGTGCGGACGATGACCAGGTCGCCGTCGACCACCGGCTGCACCAGCGCCGGAAGCATCATGTCGCCGACGCCCCGCGCCGACGCCTGGCGCCGCAGGAACAGGTGCCCCCGCTCCAGGCGGACCTGGCCGCGCTGGGCTTGGGGAGAGCGGATCGAGGAGAACGGCGAGGGCATGCTGGGCGACGCCAGGTGCATCGCCCCGCCCGACAGGAGCTTCGAGACCAGGTCCTTCGAGCCGGACAGCTCCCCGGCCGGCCGACGCCAACGCGGCGCGAGGACCACGTCGCACGCGCCCATCGTCGCCAGGCCGTCCGGCGCGCTGCCCAGCCCCCCCCAGCCGTCTCGGTCGGGCCCGGCCCGCCGCTCGGCCGGCACGGGCATCGCGGCAATCCCGTCCACGAACGCCGCCAACGCCTGCTCGGTCCCGCCCAGGACCGCCCGGGCGCCCTTGTGGTCCCGCTTGAGCTCGTCGGCCGCCCGCTTGGCGGGACCGGCCTCGCCGGCCAGGTGGTGCGCCGCGGCCACCTTCGCCAGCAGCACCGCCCGCGCCGACTTCTCCGTCGTCGCGCCCAGCAGCCGCTGCCAGCACGCCGCCGCCTGCGAGAACCGCGCCCGGTCGAAGTACATCGCCCCCAGCGTCTCCAGCGCCCGGGGACCGTACGTCGTGTGCAGGTACCGCTCCGACAGCCGCCGCAGCCGACGCGCGGGCCGGGGCGACGCCACCGCCTCCTGGTACAGCCGCTGGGCCTGCGGGTCGTACAGCGCGCGGTAGAGCTTCAGGCCCTTCGGGCCCATCGTGCCGAGCAGCTCGTTGGCCTTGAGGCGCAGCGAGACGAACCGCCCCTTGCCCTCGGCGAAGAAGCCGCTGTCGTCCCGCTGGATCAGGGCCTGGAGGATCTGGATGGCCTGGTCGTACCGCTCGTCCCGGATGAGGCCCGTGGCCCGGGAGAGGTACTCGCCCAGCTCGTCGTCGACGTAGACCAGCGGCGGCGTCTTCGTGCCCGCGGCGCCCGCGCCCGCCCCGGCGTCCGGGACGATGCCCGGCACGAGCGGGCGGGCCTGCTGACCGATCCCCGCCGCGCCGAACGACCCCACCGCCAGCGCCGCCGCCACCAGGCACACGCCCCGCCGGGCGCGCCCGGCGAGCAGCGAGTTTCGGCGCAAAGGCTTGAGGCGTCCCATGATATCTCTTTCCGCCAACCGCCGGCCGGGTTCGGGACCGACCGGCTCCGCGTCTGGAGGGTTGCTACTGCTTGAACAGCCGATTGTTCGATTATATTCGGTCGGCGGGGCCACGCCGAGCCTTTTCGACACCGCGCCCGCGGCGCGGGGCCCATCCGCCCGCGGCCCGGGCGGTTAGTCGCCGCCCGCCCGACGAGGTTCCAGACAAATGTCGTGGGAATCGGACGGGGCCTTGCCCGACCGGGCCGCCTGCACGCCCGTCAGGCGCCGCCGGAGGGCCTCGACCGTGGTCCGGCCGGCCCGCACCCAGCCGCGACCGCTCAGCCGCCGCGCCGCGCCGGGCGCCCGCCCGGCCAGCAGGCGGTCCAGCGGCACGACGCGAGCCCCGCCGGCCGCCTCGGGCCGCCCGGCCGCCTTCGGGCCCGTCAGCAGCACGTCCACGCCCTCCGGGCCCACCGCGACGAGGGCCCAGCCGTCCCTCACCGCCTCGGCGAAGCCCTGCGCGACGGCGAGGGCGTCGTCCACCCGCCCGGGGCGGGCCTGCGTCCGCAGGGCCATCACCCCCCCGCCGACCAGCTTCCGCCGGCACCGACGCAGCACCGACGGCGCGTAGCACCGCCACGCCTCGGGATGGTCCGCCGGCAGCGCGGCGATCAGCACGCCGTCGAACCACGACCGGTCCCGCACCGTGTCGGACAGGAACGCCCCCCCGCCGTGCCCCCGCCGGCACGCCGTCGGGTCCGGGGCCGACCACCGCGCGCCCTCGGCGCCCTCGGCCACCGCGACGTCCGCCGCCGCCCCCGCCGTCACCCACCACCGCCCCGCGTGCCGCGCCAGCAGGCCCGCGCCCGCCGCCGTCACCTCGCCACTGCGCCACCGCGGCGGACCCAGCGCCCAGTCCACCGCAGCGCCCGGCGCCGGCGGACCGGACCGCCGCGCCGTCGTCAGCCACCGGCCCGCACGCAACGCCGGCAGCCCCCGCACCGCCACCACGGCGGCCGAGCCCGTCACGCCGATCAGCCCGGCCCCCAGCACCGCCCACTGGAGCTGACGGTCCCACCGCCGGGCCGTCGACATCCCCCGCACCACGCCCGAGACGATCCCCACGATCGCCACGCCCACCGCCAGAATCCCGCCGATCCCCAGCGACCCGGCGACCAGGCTGCACAGCAGCGCCCCGCACGCCGCCGCCGCCGCCGTCGCCACGTACTCCCGCGCCCGGCCCCCGCCGGTGGCGAACTGCCGCCGCTGCCGAGAGACCGTCATCCCCGCCAACGCCGCCAGCGGCACCTGCGCCGCCACCGCCAGCAGCCCGCACGCCGCCGCCTCCGGGCCGCCCGCCAGAAACCGCACCGCCAACGCGCCCTGGAACACCAGCCCGCAGAACAGCCCGATCACCCCCCCCGCCGCCTGCGCCAGCCCCGGCGGCCGAGAACGACCGTCCGCCTTCGCCAGGTACCGAACCAGCAGCCACACGCTCGCCCCCGTCCACAGCGCCTGGGCGCCCGGGCCGGCCTCGGCCAGGTCCCGCAGCAGGCGAACCTGAACCGCCAGCGCCGCCGTCACCCCCGCGAACCCCGCCGCCACGGCCAGCCGACGGCCGCGCTGGCCCGCGCTGACCACCGGGTCCATCACCCGCCGCGGGCGAATCGTCAGCTTCACCCGCTGCACCGTGAACGCCGCCGCCGCCAGCACCGCCACCGCCGCCACCAGCGAGACGCCCAGCAGGTCCGCCGCCAGCCACCACGCCCCCGCCGCCGCCGCCAGGCCCACCGCCGCCCCCGCCAACCACTCCCGAAATACCGTGCCGTAGTGGTCGCGACCCGACCCGCCGCGGATCAGCACCGTCACCAGGAATGTCAGACCCACGCCCAGCCCCATCGGCAGCAGGCCGACGACCTCCACCGCGAAGCGAAACGCCGCCCAGCCCCACGCCCCCAACGCGAACCGGCCCGCCGCGGCCTCCTCCAGCGCCGGCGCGGCCAGCACCGCCCCCGTGCTCAACAGCCCCCCCACCGCCGTCAGGACCGACGACAACGCCAGCAGACGCATCAACGTGCCCACGTCCTGCGGACGCGGGGGCATCGACGCCGCCGTCGCCAACCCCATCGCCCCGCTGTCCTGAAGCCGCAACGCCGTCAGCAGCCGCTGCGCCGCCCGCGCCGCCTTGCCCGGCAAGCCCGCCGTCAGCGCCACCGCCGCCAGCAGCGCCGACAACGCCGACACCGGCCCCGTGCCCGACACGTCCAGCCGCTCGGACCACAGCACCGCCGTCGCCCACGCCCACAACGACAGGGCCGCGGCGATCCAGATCACGAACAGCTTGTCGATCCGCGTCGGCTTCATCCCGTCACGCCGCCCCGCCGGACCGCACGGTCGACCGCGCCGCCGGCAAGCGCACCGTCGCCCCGTCGTCGCAGGCCAGCACCAGGCCGGCCAGCGGGTCCACGTCCAGGACGCGACCGACGTACTCCCGCCCGTCGCAGGCGATCCGCGCCCGCGTGTTCAGCATCCGGCACCGCGAGACGAACGCCTCGTGCAGCCCCCCCGCCCCCGCGCCCGACGACAGCCGCTCGACCCACCCGTCCAGCCGCACCAGCAGCGACCGCACCAGCTCCACCCGCTCGACCGGCGCGCCCAGCGCGTCGGCCAGGCAGGCCGCGGAACGGTCCACCGCGTCGGCCGGCGGGGACGCGTTCGCGTTGATGCCCACCCCCAGCACCATGCCCACGGCCTCGCGGTCCCGACGCGTCTCGACCAGCACGCCGGCGACCTTCGCGCCCTCCAGCAGGACGTCGTTGGGCCACTTCAGACCGCACGACAGGCCCGCCGACTCCGCGATCGCCTCGGCGACGGCCACCCCCGTCGCGATCGTCAACGCGTCGTGCCGCACCCCCCCCCCCCCCCCCGGCGCCACCAGCAGCACGCTCAGCAGCACGTTCCGCCCCGGCGGGCTGACCCACCGCCGCCCGTGCCGCCCCCGGCCGCGACGCTGAGACTCCGCCAACACCGCCAGCCCGTCGGCGTCCGCCTGCCGCATCGCGCCCAGGGCCACCGCGTTGGTCGAGTCCACCTCGTCAAAGCACACCACGCTGCGCCCGACGCGGCGAACGGGCAGGTCCCGCTCGATCAGTACCGCCGCCGGACGAGCCGGACGCAGCAGGCGAACGCCCTGCGACGGGAACGACTCCAGGCGATGGCCCGCCCGCCGCAAAGCCTCCAGCGCCGCCGTCACCGCCCCGCGTCCCAGCGGCGCGGCCGCCGCCAGCTCGTCCACGGACCACGGCGCGTGCGGGCGGTCGTACAGCAGCGTTAGGATGCGATCGGCCGGCCTCATGTGAACTCCACGTCCAGGCCGAGGTCCACGGCCCGCACCGAGTGCGTCAACGCGCCGACGGAGATCCGCTCCACGCCCGTGGCCGCGATCGCGCCGACCGTCTCGAGCGTCACGCCGCCGGAGGCCTCCAGCGCCACCCGGCCCCGCAGGCCGGCGGCGTCCCGCATCGCCACGGCGCGGCGGAGCTCGCCCGGCGGCATGTTGTCCAGCAGGACGACGTCCACCGGCAGCGCGAGCACCTCGGCGAGCTGCGACAGCGTGTCCACCTCGATCTCCACGAAACCCTCCGGGCCCAACCCGGGTCGCGCCGCCGAAAGCCGCTCGCCGATCGCCTCGATCGGCCGGACCCGACCCGACGCCGCCAACGCCGCCAGGTGGTTGTCCTTGACCAGCACCGCGTCGTACAGCCCCCGCCGATGGTTCGTGCCCCCGCCGCACCGCACCGCGTACTTCTCCAACGCCCGCCAGCCCGGCGTCGTCTTTCGCGTGTCCAAAATCCGCGCGCCCGTGCCCGACACCGCCGCCACGTACGACGCCGTCACCGTCGCGATCCCCGACAACCGCTGGAGGAAGTTCAACGCCACCCGCTCGGCCGCGAACATCGCCCGCGCCGGGCCCGACCAGCACGCCACCGCCGCGCCCGCACTCGCCCGGCCGCCGTCGGCGACGCGAAGCTCCGTCGCGATCTCCCCCCCGTACGCCTCCGCCACCGCCGGCAGGAACACCCCCCCACAAAACACCACTTCCTCCCGCGCCACGAACCGGGCCCGCGCCCGCAGCCCCGCCGGCAGCAGCGCACCGGTCACGTCGCCCGTGCCGAGGTCCTCCGCCTTCGCCGGCGCCAACAGCCGGGAGACGTTCTCGAACTCGCGCTGCCCTACCGGGATCGCCATGCCCGCAAGAATACCCCAAAACCCCGCCAACGCCAAGCCGCCCGTCCCGCCCCCCGCGACCAGGACGATATTTATCTAGCAAAGTATTATACACTAATATTGACTTTTTCCGAAACCCCGCTACAATACGCTCGTGGCCGGTCCCCGCCGCCCCTGGGGTCAAACCTACACTTTTTACTTTTTCATCCTCGTGGGCCGCCTGCGGGCTGCAACCAGGCAAAAAGTAAAAAGTGTAGGTTTGACCCCGTTAGAAATTCGACAACTTCTGGTTCATGTTAAGGAGAAATGCGATGACTGTGACGACGCCGAGGAAACGGGAGGCCAACCGCAGGAACGCGAGGCGGTCCACGGGGCCACGGACGCCCGAGGGGAAGGCCGCGGTGGCGCTGAATGCGATTAAGCACGGCTTCTGCGCCCGAACGGTGGTCATCCCGGGGGAGGATGCGGGGAAGTACGCGGTCCTCCGCGCGGGGCTTCGGGCGGACTTTCGGCCGCGGGGAATGCTCGAGGAGGTGCTCGTCGAGCGACTGGCGGCGGGGGCGTGGCGGCTGCGTCGGGCCGGCACGTTGGAGGCGGCGATGTTCGAGCAGGAGATGTACGACGAGGCGGTCCGCCGCGGCCGGAACCCGAGGGCGCACAAGGATTCCCCGCCGCCGCTGTTCGGCCGATACGCCTTCTGGGTCTTCCGCGACCGCGACGTGGAGGCCCTCGCCCGCCACGAGCAGCGGCTGGAGAAGGCGTTTTTCCGCACGCTGGACGAGCTTCGCAAGGCCCGGGCCGCTCGCGGGGCCGACGCGCCCGGCGCCGAGCCGCCGGACGGCGACGGCCTGCCCCCGGGCCCGCTGGCCGACCTGGCCGCCCCCCTCGGGGCCGGACCCCTCGACGACCTCGCCCCGCCCGAGCCCCCCGACGAGCCGGAGGACGCCCCGGCGGCCGAGACCGGCGAGACCGAGCCAACGCCCGAGAGCTCCGAGAACGACGCAACGGAGACTCCGGAGGACCAGGACGACGACCAGGACGACGGCGAGGACGAGGACGGCGAAGACGACGACGAGGGCGAGGACGAGGGCGAAGACGACGACGAGGACGACGGCGAGGACGAGGGTCCGGCCGGCGTGATCGGCGAAACAAAGCCAACGCTTGAGAATTCCGAGTATTCGCCTCCTCGCCGCGTGCTGCGGATGCAGCCGCCGCCCAGCGAGCGCTATCTTGCCCTCTCCCGGCGGCTCCACGGCCGCCGCTGACGGCACCGCGGGGGTTTTTTACATACGCCTATCCGCATATCTATACCCAGTCCGCGCGCGGTCCGCGCCCGGCCGGGGACCGACAGGGCGTGGGACGGCTGCCGACGGTCCTCGGAAGGTGTATGGGAACCGTGACAGGGGCGCCGGCCGGCCGGCAGGTCTCGCCCATGCGTCCCGCGGGCACCCGTCTGCGGCGAAAGCACGAGAGCAGGGGCGAGACGCCCCCGCGACGCACGGGCAAGATGCCCGTGCCACGAGCCGCGGCGTTCCCGTGCCGGTCCTCAGAGGTCGTGGCCGGTGATGCCGCCGCGGGTCAGGTTGGCGTCGGGGAAGCCGTCGTTGGCGGGGCGGATGCGTTCGGCCTCGACGAAGCGCACGGTCCCGTTGGGGAACAGGAAGTTCCGCGCCCCGCGCCAGCACCACCAGCCGCCGTCGTCGGCGATGCGGGGGTGGTTGGCCGTCCACTCGCCGATGAGGATCTTGCGCTCGGGCTCGGCGACGGCGCCGGCGCCCTGGGCGACGGACGGCTTGGGATTGCTGTACGTGTCGGCCTTGCTGCCGGCGGCGTCGATCTGCTCCGGAGTGTGGTAGAAGGCCAGGCAGTAGGCGTAGCTGGTCGCCTCGTAGGCGTCCCGGTCGGGGTCGCCGGGGCACAGCAGGACGGAGGGCCTGTCGGCGTCCAGGCGGCGCCCGAGGTAGGGCGAGACGAACCGCCGCCAGCCCCGGCCCATCCACAGCCAGTAGAACGGCTTCGTCGAGACGGGGTCCTCGGCGCAGGGGTAGAGGTCGCGGTTGGCCTGGAGGTACATCTGCACGGCCGCATGAATGTGCCGCAGGTTGTCCGTGCAGCGCATGCGCTGGGCGGCGGTGGCCGCGGAGAGCAGCGACGGCACGAGCATCCCCACGAGCAGGCCGAGGACGGCCACGACGACGAGCAGCTCGAGGAGCGTGAAGGCGGGGCTCGATTGCGGAGTGCGGAGTGCGGAGCGTGGATTGACCCGGAGGCGTCTCGTGGCGCCGCCCCGCCGGTTGCCTGGCCGCTCGCCGCTCCCGCGCGTCATCTGGATCCCGTCCGTTCACCAAGGGCCTGTGGACACATGCCGTCGCATGTATCCTTGGGACGTTCCTTTCGCCCTTCGGGGCTCTGGTTGTCTGGGCCCCGCTTTCCGGCGGCTCACGCCGCCGGCTATTTCCTTCCGCCCCGCCGGGGCTCGCCAAAGGCACCCCTCCGCGCCTCTACCCGACACACGCTGCCCGATACCTGCTGCCCGACACCCGCTACCCGATTCCCGCTCCCTGCTACCCGATCCCTGGTACCGGATTCCCGCTTCCTCAACGGGCTACGGGCTTGCTACTCTGCGAAGTGGCGCTTCGCTACGTAGCACGAGACCGGCTCCGGGCTACGGCGTCGCCTCCGGCCGCGGGCCGCGCCGGTGCCTCCGCAGCCTCACCCGGCGACGGCGGCGCGGAGGGCCTGGTCGAGGTCGGCCTGGATGTCTCGGACGTCCTCGATGCCGACGCAGAGGCGGATGTATTCGGGCGTCACGCCGGCGGCGGCCTGCTCGGCCTCGTCGAGCTGCTGGTGCGTGGTCGAGGCCGGGTGGATCACCAGCGTCTTGGCGTCACCGATGTTGGCGAGGTGGCTGGCGAGCTTCACGCGGTTGATGAAGCGGACGCCGGCCTCCCGGCCGCCCCGGATGCCGAAGCCGACGATCGCGCCGCAGCCGTCGGGCAGGTATCGCTGGGCGCGGGCGTGGTCGGGGTGGCCGGGCAGGCCGGGGTAGTTGACCCACTCGACGCAGTCGTGCCCGGCGAGCCACTCGGCGACGGCCTGGGCGTTTTGGCAATGTCGGGGCATGCGGAGGTGGAGCGTTTCGAGGCCCAGCAGGAACAGGAACGCGGCGAACGGGCTCATGCAGCCGCCCATGTCGCGCAGCAGGTGCGTACGGATATGCACGATGTACGCGATGTTGCCGATCGGCGCGAGGGCGTCGGCGAAGACCACCCCGTGGTAGGCGTCGGACGGGGCGCAGAACTCGGGCCACTTCTCGGGATCGTCGGCCCAGGGGAAGTTGCCGCTGTCGACGACGGCCCCGCCGACGTGGGCGCCGTGCCCGCCGATGTACTTGGTGGTCGAGTAGATCACGACGTCCGCGCCGTGCTCGATGGGCCGCAGCAGCATGGGCGTCATGGCCGTGTTGTCGCACAGGACGGGCAGGCCGTGGCGGTGGGCGGCGTCGGTGATCGCGCGGAAGTCGGGCACGTCGTTGCGCGGATTGCCCGAGCTTTCCAGGTACACGCAGCGGGTGTTCTCGTCGACCAGCTCGTCGATCCGGCCGGGCTCGTGCGGGTCGAACAGCCGCACCTCGATCCCGAGCTTCTTGAAGGTCTGGGTGAACAGCGTCCAGGTCCCGCCGTAGAGGCTCGTGGAGGACACGAAGTTCTGCCCGGCGTGGGCGATCGTCAGCACGGCCGCGGTGATGGCCGCCTGCCCGCTGGCGAACGCCAAGCCCGCGGCCCCGCCGTCGAGGGCGGCGAGGCGCTTCTCCAGCACGTCGTTGGTGGGGTTCATCAGTCGGCTGTAGATATTGCCGAACTCCTTGAGCGCGAACAGGTCGGCC
>Ga0272441_10003767_pt1 | contig 28389 bp, 22 predicted proteins | sample SSMProp6N_FD_193582 | JGI IMG/M metagenome (GOLD analysis project Ga0272441, IMG submission 193582) | Marine sediment archaeal communities from Little Sippewissett salt marsh, Falmouth, MA, United States - SSM-Prop-6N | ecosystem: Environmental > Aquatic > Marine > Wetlands > Sediment ... | reverse complement strand
GCTCGGGCAGGCGGTGATGGCCGGGGCGGCGGGGTTGGCGGGGTCTTCGGCGGCCGGGACCGCGGCCGGGGCCGGGGCGGGCGAAGCCGGCGGGGCCGAGCCGGACGCCGCGGACGAGGACCTCCGCGCGGGCAAGGGGTTCCTGAGCACGGCCGTCTACAGCCTCGCCGAGGACCGGGACGTGCTGGGCCGGTTCGCCGGGCTTCGCGTCGCGGACGTCTGCGACGGGATGGACCGTGCGGGGCTTCAGAACGTCGGGCTGGTCTCTGCGGAGATCGGCCCGCTCTGGCGGGACACGATCCACTTCGCGCACCGCTTCGTGGGCGTCGCGGTCACCGCGCGGTACGTGCCGACCAACCAGCCGCCGGCGGGGCATCGCCCGGCCGAGGAGTTCAACCGCTGGGTGGGCCGGTGGTACCAGCAGGTCTCGCCCGAGCCGTTCGTCCCGCTGCTGCGGGAGGGCACGGTGCTGGTGATCGAAGACGCCCTGGACGCCGACGTGGGGTCGATCGGCTCGAACAACATCATGGGCTGGAAGGTCCGCGGCTGCGTGGGCGTGGTGACGAGCGCGACGGCGCGGGACACCGACGAGATCGCCGCGCAGCGCGTGCCGCTGTACTTCCGCCGCCCGGGGCGGGGCATTCGGCCGGGTCGGAACGAGATCGAGTCGGTCAACCGCCCGGTGGTGATCGGCGGCGCGTTGGTGATGCCGGGCGACGTGATCGTCGCCGACGGGGACGGCGTGATCGTGGTCCCCCGGCGCAGCGCCGCCGAGGTCGCCGCGCACGCCCGCGCGACGCTGGACTCGGACAAGGCCGGCCGCCGCCGCCTCTACCAGAAGCTCGGCCTGCCCGAGGACGACTCGGTGCGGTAGCCTCGGCCCGCCCGCCGTTCCCAAGCCGAGCCCGTCGGCCGCCCGAGTGTCCGGCCGGGCAGCGCGGTCGTCTTTTCTCACCGGGCGGGGACGATCTCGACGGCGTCGGGGGCGGTGACGGCTGTTTCGCCCGCGCGGTGCTCGACGCGCACGTTGCCGAGGGGCGTGGGGAAGACGGCGCGGAAGTCCAGCCCCGCGGGCGGGGGATCGACGCGGAGGCTCCCGCAGCCGGGCTGGAGGATCTCGATGCCCGCGAGCGTCTTGATCAGGAACTCCGCGGGGCACGCGCTCCAGGCGTGGGAGAGCGTCCGCAGGAAGCCCTTGTACTCGCCGTCTCGCCACGAGCCGTTACAGCCCCATTCCTCGAAGGTGCTCGTCGCGCCGCGGTCGACCATTCGCCGCCCCCAGCGGTCGCGGACGACCTCCACCGCGAGGTCGGCCCGGCCGATCCGCACGAGGGCGGCCAGCACGACGGTCGTGAAGAACGGCTGGCACTCGGTGACGGATACGCTGCGGTCCACGTAGATGCGGCGGACGATCCGCTCGGCCAGCTCGTCGTCGCACAGCCCCCAGCGGACGGCGGCGGCGTTGGCGTGCTCGCTGGCCCGCTCGGACAACTCCTCGCCGACGCGGGCATCGGCGAACACGCCGCGGCGTTCGTCGAACAGGCGATCGACGGCGGCGCGTCGAATACCCGCGGCGGCGGCCTCGTAGCGTTCGGCGGCCGGGATGTCTTCCGCGATGCGGGCCATCTTCGCCGCGTCGTCCAGGGCGGCGGCGAGCAGGGCGTTGAGGGGCGTGCACTCGCCGCGTTTGTCCACGTGGGCCCAGTCGATGAACACCCAGCCGGGCACGTCGCAGGCCAGCCCGTGGGCGTCCACGCGGGCGAGGAACGCCTCGGCGATGCCCCGGACCGTGTCGAGGTGGTCGTCGATCCACCGCCGCTCGCCCGTGTACCGGTAGTGGTTCCACAGCCCCATGATCCACCAGAGCGAGTAGTCCGGGATGCACCGCGCGTCCGGCGGGCTGGTGCGGTTGGTGATGTTCTGGAGCAGCCCGTCGGGCCGGCGCGTCGCGGCCGACTGCCGCAGGAACTTCCCCGGCAGGGCCGTGTCGCCGAAACAGGCGTAGATCCCGCCCAGCGTCACGCCGGCCACGTCGCCCAACCACTGGGCCTGCTCGCGCCAGGGGGTGTCCATGATCGACTCGTGGCTGCACAGCCGCAGCGTGTGGCGGCTGATGTCGAAGACGGCGTTGAGGCGATCGTCGTCGCACGCGAACGCGCCGCGCTGCTCGAAGGGGTACGTCGTGACGGCCGCGCGTACCGCGTGGACGGTGACCGGCTCGAAGCACTCGCGGAACCGCAGCTTGACGTACCGGAACCCCCGCCAGGCGAACGTGCGGAAGGTTTGCCGGCCGGGCTTGAGCGTGTAGCGGGTGGCGAACATGCCCTCGATGGCGTTGTTGAAGTGCCCGTCGATGAGGCGCTCGGCGACGCCGATGTCGACCGAGCCCCCGCCGGCGGGGCACTCCAGCTCCAGCTCGACGTACGCCGTGAGCACGCGCCCGAAGTCCAGCACGAGGCACGGGTCCCGCACGCCGTCGAAGGTGGGATCGCCCCGGTGCTCGGTGCTGCACTGCACCCCGGCCGGGGCCGCGCCGGTGACGAGCCCGTCGGCGTTCTCCACCCGCGCGTGCTCGACGGGCCGGCCGACTTGCGAGAGGCAGATCGACAGGTCCTCCCACCGCGTGCGGTTGTTGAGCCACGTGCATTCCTCGACGCGCTCGATCCGCGCCGGGCGGCGGAGCTCCTCGGCCATCTCGGGGATGTCGCGAGGGTAGAGGCGCCAGTCGGCGTCGATCAGCTCGGCGGCCGTCGGCCAGGCGGAGTCGTCGAAGCCCGGCCGGGCCCAGCCTTCGGGCATCTTGCGGGCGTCGAAGAACTCCTGGAACGGATCGTAGACGTTCATGCGGAACCGGTACCCGCCGGTCCACCAGGCGTCGGCTCGGCGGCAGCGCCATTCGTGCGAGGTGATCGTGAGGGCCTTCCCACCGCCGGCGAGCACTTCGGCCAGCAGGCCGAGACGGTCGCGGTCGGCGTGGCGGAGGTGGTGGACCACGACGGCGAGGCAGTTGGTCCCGGCCCGGGCAAACGGGGCAATGTCCCACACGTCGAAGAAGGCGTGGTGCGGCATGGAGGGCGGGGGGCCCTCGGCGATGCGCCGGCCGTTGAGATACGCCCGGTACCGCGTGTCGGCGGAGATTCGCAGCGTCAGGTCGGTCGGATCGTCGTCGACGTCGAACTCGCGGCGGAACAGCACGTAGGCATTTCGCGTGTCCTCGGTGTCGGCGACGGTGATCCACCTCGCCCGCAGCGGCATGGGATTGCGCAGGTGCTTGGCTTTGGCGTTCATGGTTCGGCCAGTATACCGGCCGGGCCGCCGCGCCACGACCCTACCCGCAGCCGATGCGCACGCCGTGAACCGGGCCGTATCCTCGAAGCCAGCCAAGACGAGGACCCCCGTCCTGCCGCCGGGGCCGGGCCTTCGTGAGAGGCGACCGCTACCGCAGGCCGCCGGTCTGCCCGCGGGAGCCGAGGTAGATGTTCTGCCCGGAGGAGATCTCCATGCCCCGGTCCACCTTCTGGGCCAGCTCCTCGGCGGAGTCGGCATAGAGGGGCGAGATCTCCACGGCCGAGGCCACCTGTCCGTCGGCGTCCCGGGGAACGTTGATGCCCGCGGCCTCCAACCAGGTGGCCGCCCGGCGGACCTGGTCGTGGAGGCAGGTGTTGGGGCTGTCCTCGCCCTCGGCGTTCTTGACGGGGCTGAACTCCTCCCGCCGATCGGTCTCCAGGATGACCGTGTCGCCGGCGAGGGGCAGGGCGTCGAAGACGAACATCTCCAGCTTGACGGCGTTGGCCTCCGTCGGCCGGACGAGGTTGCCGTCCTGGTCGAGGCAGGGGACCTTCTTGTCCGCCCGGTGCAGGGGCAGCTCGCACCGCCCGCCGGCCGTCAGGCGCTCGACGAAGCTGCGGCTGAACGTGTGGATCGCGATGCTGCCGGCGCTGAACCGAAGGTGCCCGTCGTCGGTCGTCGCGCGGGCGAGGTGCTCGGGCATGTCGGAGTACTCGATCACCGTCACCTTGCCGTCGACGAGGCAGAAATTGCCCAGCTTCTCCATCGGGTCGCGCTTCGGCAGGCACTTGGCGCCCATTTCCACGCCGCGGAGGTCGTGCAGCCCCACGAACAACGGGTCCAGGCACCGGACGAGGGGGTTGTCGACCTGGAAGTAGCTGATGATCTCGATCCCGCGCGAGGCCATGTCGTCCAGCGCCCCGCTGTCGCGCAGGGCCGGCAGGCTGCCGCCGTGCCCGTTAGGGCTCATCGCCACGACGCCCTTGGACGCCAACAGCAGCTTCCCGTCGTGCCCGATCGCCGGCGTCATCGCTTGGGTGAGGAAAAACACGTCCTTCGGATTGAGCCCGAAGAAGTTGTGCCTGCGGAAGAACGCCCGCGTATCGACGTCGTTGGCCGCCGAGGTCATGACGTACCAGGGAACGGGGGTCTTGGCCCGCCGCCCGGCGGCGAGAATCTGCTCGGCGAACACCTGGAACAGCGGCTTGTGCGTGACCGGCGTGACCTCGAAGCAGCCTTTGGGCCCGTCGTACCCCAGGCGCGTGCCCTGCCCGCCCGCGACGACGAAGCAGCCCACCTTGCCGGCGGACAGCAGCTCGTCGCCTCGCTTGCGGGCCCGGTCGCATTCCTCGGCCAACTCCCCGGCGGGGTGGGCCGGCACGATCTCGGGGGGCAGGATCGCCTCCGGGAGCTCGACCGAAGGCCGCTGGCGGACGTACTGCTCGACGTAGGCGTCGACCTGGGCGAAGTCGATTCCCGCCAGTTGCTCCCGGAGGGCCTTCTGTACCGGCTCCGCCAATTCGTTGTAGAACCGCAGGAGGTGGTCCTGGCCGTGTGCCGCTAGCGTTTCTCGGATGGTCGCCAGGTCAGTCATCGTGGACTCCCGTCCAATAAGCCCGTTCCAGACGCCCGCAGGGTAGGCGGGCGGACGGGGTGGTGTCAATGGTCTCTCGCGGGCAAATCGCCGGGCCGAATGCCACGGACCGTGCGCCGGTCCTTTTTGCCGGCCAATCTTGTTGACACAGGTTCCGCACGCAGGGTACAATACAATGTGGTTGTCGGATACAAGGACGCATCTGTCTCGTAAGTGTTTTCTTCGATGGTAGTTGCGGATGCTTTCGGGTCGTGCTGTCGTTGGGCCCCCTCTCCGGGTGGGGCCATAGCGGGTATTGTCCTTGGCCGGCATCGACCGGCGTCTCCGGCGGCAGTCCCCGCCGAAGAGCGCCGATCTGCCATTCCATGGCGTATCGTGTCCGGACGATGGTCGTCCGGGCCTGTGAATTGCCAGGCCGGCGGCGAGAGCTGGTCCGGCCGAGTCAAGTCGTTCCGACCCGGCGAGAGTGGTTGAATGCTCTCATCCTATTGTACTCTCCGCTCCCGGGGCGGGCCTTTTGGCGCAGTGTGGGGGAAGGAGGTCGCATATGCGACGAACGAAAGGCTTTACGTTGGTTGAGCTGTTGGTCGTCGTCGGCATCATCGGGCTGCTGGCGGCGATCCTGGTTCCGACGCTTCAGCAGGCCAATGAGTTGACCAACCGCACGGTCTGCATGAGCAACTTGGCGAGCGTCGGCAAGGCCCTCGTGCTCTACAAAGGCACGAACGACAACCTTTGGCCGTGGATGAAGGATAACCTGACGGCCTGGGACACCACGCCGACGGGCGAGAACCGAGACCCGGAGAAGGACCCGTTCGAGGATCCGAACGACACGTCCCCGCGAGCCGTTACGGCCCTGATGTTCCTTCTGGTCCGCGACGGCCAGCCCGTCAAGCTGTTTGTCTGCCCCAGCACAAGCCGGACGAAAGACGACCGGATCGTCGACGACGCCAACACGGGCGACGATGAAGAGCCGCCGTACTTCTGGGACTTCAGCACCTACAGGAACGTCAGCTACTCGTGGCAGGCGCCGATCGTCGACAAGAACGGCAAGTTCCGCCAGGGCCTCCATGATTCGGAGAACGATGCGGTCGTCATGTCCGACATGACGCCCAAGGAAGACCCCCTCGAGGACTGGGCCAACAACGAGTGGAACCCGACGGAAAAGGGCACGAAGGTCGAGCCGCACGTCGGCCCCAACCACCAGGGCAAGCAGGTCAACGCTCTGTACGTCGGCATGAACGTTGCCAAGGGCGACCGGCCGGACATCGGCACGAACAAGGACATGATCTTCACGGCATCGGGCAAGACGAAGCGGGGCGACCAGAAGGCCACCAGCATCAGCATCCAGGACCACAAGTCCCGCAGGGACTCGTTCCTGATCGGCCCGGTCGGCGACCCGAACAACCCGTAACCGCGGGCCCTTCTGACAGCGATACGTGTACCGAAGCGAGGCGGTCTCCAGCCGCCTCGCTTCTCTTTTTTGCGCTGCGCGTGGGGAAGGCGGGGCCGGCGGGGGCAGAATCAGGGTAAGTCCCGTTTGGACAGGTAGTTGGTTCTACAATACTCATGACGGAAGCTCCGGGCTCCCCAGGACGGGGCGCCCGGAGGTCACAACGTGATGCCTGTCGGGGGACTTGCGCCGCAGCCCCCGAGGCGTTCCGCCCCCTGACAGGGGTCCGCCGGTGCCCGGGCGAGCGTCGCTCGGGGCGGGCCGACATCCAGGCGGTCGGGCGAGGCAAGGCCCCGATCGCCCTGAGGACCGACGCGAGCGTGGCGTTGTAACGTAGCTATCATACCATATTTACCGCGCGTTCGCCGCGGTTCCTCAACAAGCACCGGGGGCAGGGAGGTCCTGCTATGCGCAGACCCAATGGATTCACGCTTGTGGAACTGCTGGTGGTCGTCGGCATCATCGGCATGCTCGCCAGCATGCTCGTGCCGTCGATCCGGATGGCCATCGCCCTCACGGAGGCGAACGTGTGTATGGGCCGGCTGAAGGGCGTCGGCACGGCCCTGCAGATCTACCGCCAGCAGAACGACCATCGCTGGCCGTGGATCGACCACGTGACGTCCGACTGGTCGAAGACGCCCACGGGGACGAATCGGGACAAGGCGCTGCCGCCGGAGAAGGCCGACCCGGGCCCGCGGGCCTTGACGGCGCTGCTGTTCCTGCTCGTGCGGGACGGCCACCCCGCGGGGCTGTTCGTCTGTCCCGCCGACGCCGAGGCCGCCGAAGACACCGACACGCGCTGGGACCACGACGGCGACGCCGATACGCCCATGGACTACTACCGCGACTTCGCCGGCGCGGCGAACGTCAGCTTCTCGCTGCAAGCACCGGTCAAGAAAGGCGATCGGTACGTCAGCGGCCTGAGCGATACGGACAGCGCCGCCGTCCTGGTGGCCGACAAGAGCCCCGCGGCGGACGACCCCTCGTGGCGGCCGGTGGCCCTGACAGCCGACGCGCCTCGCGGCGTCCTGCGGGAGAGCCTCACCCGCAACCATCCCATGATCGGCGCGGTCAACGTCCTCCGCGCCGGGCTGGACGTGATGCAGGCCAAGCGGCCGGACATCGGAATCGACCACGACCACATCTACACCGCATCGGGCCGGCCGCAGGTCGGCGCCCGCGAGGGCACGAGCCTCGACCTGTCCCAGCACCTCTCGGTGCGGGACAGCTTCCTGCTGGGTCCGGTTCGCGACGCGAACCAGCCGTAGGCGGACACGGTGCGGCGATCGGGGGGCTGCGAGGCGGGCCGGCCTCGGGTCGGGCCCGCCTCGCCCGCGCGCCGACGGAAGAAGGAGGAATTCCCCTACACCGCCGTGCACGGCCGGGGCGGGAATGCTATCCTTTCCTGGACGTTGCGCCGGGCGCGATCGGCCGGTGCGCGGGACGGCAGGGACAGAACGTGGAATTGAGCATACAGCTTGAGGACCCCGGCAGGGCGGCGGCACTGTTCGGGCCGATGGACCGCAACCTGAAGATGATCCGCGAGGCGCTCGGCGTGCAGGTCTTCGCGCGGGAGGGGCAGGTGAAGGTCACCGGCTCGGCGCGGAACGTGTCGCGCGCCGCCGCGGTCCTGGAGGCCCTCCAGCGCCACCTCCGGCAGCGCCGCTCCCTGACCCCGGACGCCGTCGGCGAGGCGATCAGCGCCGCCGCCGCCGAGCGGGAGAAGCAGGCCTCCGAGGTGCTGGACGTCTATTCGTCCGGGCAGCTCGTCCGCCCGAAAACGCCGGGGCAGAAGCGGTACATCGAGGCGATGCGAACGCACGACCTGGTCTTCTGCACCGGCCCGGCGGGCACGGGCAAGACCTACCTCGCCGTCGCCGTCGCGGTCCACATGCTCAAGCACGAGCAGGCCAAGCGGCTCGTCCTGGTCCGCCCCGCCGTCGAGGCCGGGGAGAAGCTCGGGTTCCTGCCGGGCGACATGCAGGCGAAGGTCAACCCCTACCTGCGCCCCTTGTTCGACTCGCTGCACGACATGATGGAGTTCGAGCAGATCCGGCGGTTCATGGCCAACGACCTGATCGAGGTGATCCCGCTCGCCTTCATGCGGGGGCGGACGCTGAACGACTCGATCATCATCCTCGACGAGGCCCAGAACACCACCGTCGCCCAGATGCTGATGTTCTTGACCCGCATGGGACACGGCTCGAAGATGGTCGTCACCGGCGACGACAGCCAGGTGGACCTGCCCAGCGACGTCCCGAGCGGCCTGCTGGACGCCAAGGCCCGGCTGCGGGGGATCAAGGGGCTGGCAATCGTGCGGCTGGAGAATGCCGATATCGTCCGACATCGGCTCGTACAAAACATCGTCGAGGCCTATGCAGACGGAGACGGCGCGTCGGACAGGCCGGCCGCCGCCGATTCGTGACACCGGGGCGATTCGGTACCAAGACATGTGGCCGTTCAAGAAGACAGCCAGGCAGCGCCGGCTTCGCCCGCCTCGGGCGGCGAGCGCCTCGGAGTCCGCCTGGGGGCGGTTCTGCCGTGCGGGGGGCGTCGGCGGGCTGCTGGTGGCCGTGCTGCTGTATGCGGGCACGCTGGCGATGGACCTCTCCCCGCTGGAGCCGTTTCCCTATCGCCTGGGCCAATACGTGCCCGAGGACATCCACGCGAGGCACCGTTTCCGAATCCTCGTCCCCGCGTTGCTCGATGAGGCCCGCGACCGCGCCGAGCGCATCACCCCGGCCGTGTTCCAGCTCGACGAGGCCGTCGGCACGGAGATCGGCCCGATCCTCCGGGGCCTGCCCCGCCGCCAGCCCCCCGCGACGCAGCCGGCGGGAAGGGACGCTGGACCCGCCGTCGCGCCGCGCGACCCGAACCGGCCCTCGCCGTGGCGCATCGTCGCCGAGGACCCCAATGCCCTCAAGGCGTACAACGAGAAGGTGGACGGACTCGTCGCCCAGTTGCCCTCCGCGTTCGTCGTCCGCGTGAAGGACCCCCAGCAGCACAAGCCGCAGTGGCGCTGGCCGAACCGCGCCCTGCTGCTGGGAGGCGCGGAGCCCGTCGAGAAGACCGTGGAGGAGCTGGTCGACGCCGGGGACCCCGTCGCCCTGGGCCAGCTGGTCTCTCGCCTGGCCGCGACGTTCGACGAGGCGCTGCGCATCGACATTTCGGCCGCCCTGGCCCGGGCGCTCTCCAAGCACCCCACGTACCGCTACGACAAGGCCGCCACCCAGGATCGGATCGACCGGGCGGTGGCCGCCGTGGAGGCCGATCCGCCGCTGGAGGCCTACAAGGTCTACGACGTGGGCGAGCGGATCGCCCAGAGCAGCCGCAGGAAGGACGCCTCCGGGCAGACCCTCGTGGAGGGGCTGCAAGGGGCGCAGTTGGCCATCCTTCGGGCGGAGCACGAGGCCGTCCGGGACCGCATCGATGCCTGGCCGGTCAGCTTCTGGTCCCGGGTCGCCGGGCGGGCGGCCCTGCTGGCGCTGGTCGTCGGCATGGGGGTGCTGTACGTGGCGAAGTACGAGCCCGCACTGGCCCGCGAGTACCGCCGGGCCGCCGCCCTGCTGGTGGCGATCCTCGCGCTGCTGGCGGTCAACAAGGTCCTGCTGGGCATGCTGCACGCCAACCCCTACGTCTCCGTCCTGCCGACGATGTTCGTAGCGGCCGTGCTCGCGATCGCGTGGGGGCAGCGGTTCGCCCTGGCCGTCGGCGCGGGGGTGGCGTCGCTGGTGGTCCTCCAGGCCCGAGGCGGCATGGAGCTGTTCCTCGTGCACTTCGCCGGCGTCGCCGCCGTGGTGTTCCAGTTGGGCGAGATCCGGACCCGGACCAAGCTGATTCGCGCGGCAGGCGTCTGGGCCGCCGTCGTGTTCCTCGCCGTCTGGGTCGTCGAGCTCGCCGAGGCCGTGCCGTGGGCGTTCGCCCTCGTCGATGCCGTCTGGGCCGGCGGGTGCGCCGTCCTCGTCGGCCTGCTGATCCAGGGCCTCCTGCCCCTGATCGAGCACGTTTTCCAGGTCGTCACCAGCCTGACGCTGCTGGAGTGGTGCGACGCGTCCCGCCCCCTGCTCCGCCGCCTGGCCATGGAAGCGCCCGGAACGTACAACCACTCCCTCCAGCTCGGTGCGATGTGCGAAGCGGCCGCCGAGGCCATCGGGGCGCGCGGCCTGCTGGCACGCGTCGGGGCCTATTACCACGACATCGGGAAGATCAACAAGCCCGACTACTTCGTCGAGAACCACGCCGGGGCCACGTCGAAGCACGACAAGCTCTCGCCCGCGATGAGCCTGTTGATCATCATCGGGCACGTGAAGGACGGCCTGGAGATGGCCCGGGAGTACGGCCTGCCGCACGTGCTGCGGGAGTTCATCGTCACGCACAACGGCACGACGCTGGTGCAGTACTTCTACAAGGCGGCCACCGAGCAGCGCCTCGCCGACAGCGACCGCGCGCCCGACGAGGTCGAGTTCCGCTACCCCGGCCCCAAGCCCCACGCCATGGAGGCCGCCATCCTCATGGTCGCCGACGCCGCGGAAAGCTCCGTCCGCTCCATGAGTGAGCCGACCCCGGGGCGGATCGAGAACCAGGTCCACACGATGGTCACACGCCGGCTGATGGACGGGCAGCTCGACGAGTGCGAGCTGACGCTCCGGCAGGTCCACGGGATCGAAACGTCACTGATCAAGAGCCTCTGCGGCATCTACCATGCCCGCATCGCCTACCCGACCCCGCCTGGCGAGAAGCCCTCCGCCGGCGAGCTGGAGGCCGCCCGGAAGAAAGACGGGCAAGGCAAGGTCGACGCCGAGCAGGAGAAGACGGACGGCTGAGAGGCGCCCTCGTGCTCGACAGGGCGGGCGGCGGTCCTCCCCGCCGCCCGTCGCGCCCCGGCCGCTCGGCCCGGGCCAAACCGGGCATCGCACCGTCTTGCAAAACTCCGGTTTTGGCGTATACTTACCCGTCTGCCCGAATGAAGTAGAAGCAGGTTCACGAGCGAAAGAGCAGGAGATCCCATGGCACTGGGCTTCTTCCGTCGTCGACAAAAGATGGTCATCGTCATCATGGTGGCCCTGATGGTCAGCTTCCTTGTGGGCTGGCAGGGCTGTTCCATGATCATGGAGACGGACCCGGGCAAGGTCGAGATCGCCACGACGCGGTTCGGCGACCTGACGCGGGGCGAGTTCTGGTCCGCCGAGGCCGACCTGAACATCCTCAACCGCATGGGCCTGGCCGGCAACCCCTGGGAGTTCGGGGAGTTCTACATCCTCACCCGCCGCAACGGCGAACAGGCCCACTACGCCTATCTCCTGCTGCTGCACGAGGCCGAGGAAGCCGGCATCCTTGCCGACAGCGCCGACGTCGACGCCTTCTTCGCCCGCCTGGGCTACTCCGGGGACAACTACGACAGCTTCATCTCCTCCCTGCGGGCGTCCAGCAAGGCCTGGTCCGAGGCCCGCATCCGCCAGGCCGTCCGGAACTACGTGCTCGTCACCAAGGCCTTCGCCGAGTTCCGGGTCAACTGCCCGCCGTCGGCGCAGCAGACGGCCATCGCGTTCCGCGACATGAAGGAGCAGATCAAGCTCCGCGTCGTGCGGCTGAAGGCGGAGGACTACCTCCAGGACGTGCCCGACCCGAACCAGCGGCGCATCAACGCCCACTTCGCCCGCTACCGCGAGCTGTTCCCGGACCAGCAGCGGCGCGTCACGGAGATGCGCTTCGGCTACCGCGAGCCCGCGCGCGCGGCCGTGCGGTACCTGTTCCTCCGGGGCGACGCCATTCGCCGGATCAGCGAGCCGACCTTCGACATGGTGCACGACTACTTCAAGGCGAACCGCAACGAGTTCGTCAAGAAGGTCCCCGCGTCCGCGCCGGCGCCGGCGGCGACCCAGCCGGCCGACGCGGACCTCCGCGACGTGCCGATGGAGTTCGCCGAGGCCAAGCCCCAGATCGTCGAGAAGCTCCGCGCCGAGGTCGCCGCGGCCCGCATGGACGACCTGATGCGGTTCCTGGAAGAGACCCACGTGCCCAAAGGGGCCACGGCGGGCGATCCGAAGCAGGTCTACGCCGCCGTCCGCAAGGCCGTGATGAAGCCCGCCGACAAGGCCCTCGCCACCGTCCTGCAGAACGTAAAGGTCACCGATCGTCCCTTGGACGAGGCCGTCGCCCGGCTCGCGGAGGCGGCGCGGCTCGGCGCGATCTGCTACCCGTGGGGGACCTTCGGCGACGACACGCTGCTGCCCTCCGTCACGGTCTCCGTCGAGGCCGACCGCATCACCTTGGGCGAGGCCCTGGCGAAAGTCTCCCAGCAGGCGAAGTGGCCGCCCGAGGGCCGGCCCGCGCTGCGGTGGGTCCGGTGCGAGGGCTTTCCCAACGTGCTGTTCTGCGCGTCCGACGATCCCAACGGCATCGACCTGTTTCCCGTGACGGCCGGGCAGACCGGGCCGATGACGCTCCAGGAACTCTCCGAGCACCCGATCCTCGGTTACGCGACGGTCAATCCCGCCGGCGGCGCGAGCCTGCCCCAGGTCGCCTTCACGGCGGAGGGGCTTGCCGCCAACCAGCAGCAGAAGCCGCTCGTGGCCGTCGGCAAGGCCGGCCCGCGAATGTACGTCATGGGCGACAAGCCCGGGCGCCTGTTGTGGCGGCTGGAGGCGGCGCTGCCCGCCCGCTCGGCCATGGACCCCAACGAGAGCCCCGAGCTTCGGCAGCGCGTCGTGCGCGACGTGAAGCTCGCCGACGCCTTCGCCAAGGCCGTCGAGGACGCCGGCAAGCTCAAGAGGGCCGGCCAGGAGATCGGCTTCGACACCATCCTCAGCGCGCGGAAGCTGGAGGCCGTCGAAACGGACTTCTTCGCCCGGCGAACCGAGCGGATGGGCCTGCCCGACGTGCCGCAGCTCGGCCTGGATTCGCAGCAGTTGATGGCCTACGCGATCCCGAAGCTCTTCGCCCTCGTGCCCGGCAAGGACGAGAACCTCGCCAAGCCCAAGCCGGCCCTCGGCGTCGTGCCCATCCCCATCGAGGCCGACGTGCTCGTCGTCGAGCGAATCGGCTACAAGCCGGTGCTCCTGCCGGAGTACAACGGCTTCGGCCGCATCGGCGTCGCCCAGATGATCCACCAGGGCACGCGCCAGCAGTTGGAGCTGGCCTGGTTTGACGTGCGGACCATCATGAAACGCGTCGGCTTCGCATGGCAGCAGGAATAGCGCCCCGCCGCGGAACCCCCCCGCCGGCGATTTCGCCCCCCAGGGCCTTGACAGCCCGGGCCGGTATGGTAAAGTAATTCCTCTACCGGCCTTGTGGGGCCCGGTCACGGGTAGGTAGCTCAGTTGGTAGAGCACGTGACTGAAAATCACGGTGTCGGCGGTTCAAATCCGCCCCTGCCCAGTGGAAAAGAGCGGAAAAGAGACGAAGGACAAAGGACTTACGTCTCGGCCGCTCTTTTTCATTGTGGAAGCCTGTAGAACCCAAACCCCCTAAGTAGAACGCTTCCATGTGGGAAATATGTGGGAAAGCGGGGCTCATGCTGTTCTCTGTTGTCTCCCCAGTTGGGTCTGCGGCAGCAGTTTCTCGGCCGCGGCCCGAAGGTTCGACAACCGCACGTCGGTGTAGATATTCGATGTCAGCGCGGGTGTCGAATGCCGCATGAGACGCTGGGCGTCGCGCAGGTCCACACCGCACTCCTTGAGCCACGTGCAGAAGCTCATTCGGAGGCACTTGCGGTCCAGCCGCCGGCCACGCTCGTCGACGTAGCCAGCCCAGCCGTCCTTCTCGCCCTTGATGATGCCTGCGCGGTGGAGGTCGTGCTTCCAGGTGCGGTACTGCGGCTCTCCGGCGAACACCTTGGCGGTCGGGCTTGGCGATTCGGGCCGAATCTCCCGCAGGGCTTCGATCACCGGGGCGATCAACGGCAGTTCGGCCTCCTTGCCGTTCTTCGTCTGCCCGGCGGGGACGACCACCACGCCGCGGTCCAAGTCGATGTCACACCACCGAAGCCGGGCAGTCTCTCGCCAGCGAAGCCCGGTGTTTGCGGCGATGATGTAGAAGGCTCTCCGTTCAAGGGCCTTCCGCATGTAGCTCGTGCCCTTCTTGTAGCGGCCCAACACCTTCTTCCTGTCCAGCAGGGCGGCGAAGAAGGTCTGGCTATCATCGCGCGTCATCGCCCGGCTTAGGCACCTTCGGTCGGCGTTCTCGTCATAGCGGACAAGCAGGTCGGCGGGAAGGGGGTTCCGCGGCGCCCGTCCATAGCTCGCAGCCCACCGGCAGAACGCCAGCACCGCGGCCCGCTTGGCGTTCTTCGTCCTGGCCGCAACGGGCAACTCCTCAAGCCATTGGGACACGCGGTGTGGGTCGAGGTCGAGGATACGCTGTACCCCGCACGCGGCGATGCACTGGTCTATGTGATGCTCGGTTGCGGAAACGTGCCCTCTGGTCCGGCCGCGCCCCCGAAGGTGTCCGACGTACTCGGAAAGCAGTTCGGCCACCGGCCGGGCGGCGTGTTCCTGCATGGCCCGCTCCCGCGGGTCGATCCGCCCGGCCCGGATGTTGTCCTCCAGCTCTTGCCGGGCCTCTTTGGCCAGGAAAGCCTGCTTGGGAGTGCCCTTGCCGAATCGGATCTCCGTCCACTTGCCGCTGGCGAGCTTGACGCGGTAGTACAGCACGTCGCCGTGGTAGCGGACGCTCGGGTAACGGGTGCCCTTTTTCATGGCTTGTCCCTTTCGCGCTTGGGCCTGATCTCCAGGCCGAGGATGTCCAGCAACCCCGCTGCAACAGCCGATGAGGTGTCTCGCTCGCCGCGCAGGAACCGGAACACGGTCTCGCGGTTGCCCACGATGCCGCGCTCCGCCGCCTGCTTGGCAAGCCAGTAGCGGGAATGTCCCAGCCGTTCCAGTCGCCGCAGGATGATGTCCCGTATCTCAGACATTGCTGGAGGATATACCACATATCGGACATTATGTCAAGCGCGTTTCTTCTGCAACGCCCCGAAGAATTCGGTACGGACGAAGCGAATGGATCGGCCAAGGCGCAGCGGCCTGGGCAGGTCGCCCCGTCGCCACATATTGTCAATCGTCTTGGTCGAAACCTGGAGGGCCTCGGCGGCTTCCTCCCTCGTGATTGTCAGGGGCTCGTGGTGTCCTTCGTTGCGGTCCATCGGTGAAACTCCTACAGCTTGGCGTTGAAACGGAAAGAGCCGGGGCGTCCATGCCTCGGCTCGGGGTGCGCATGAGGAAGGCCGCGGCTTGGGACCACGGCCGGGGGTGGGATCAGCGTATCTGGCTTTCTAGGCCATCTCTGCGGAGAAACGCTGAAGCAGACGGGTGATCGAGACGATGAGCCTGTTAGCTAGCGTTGCCTCCTCTAGCCTACTCCTTTGGCAAACGGCTACCCTCTGACGGTCATGCAGAGGGTAGCCGTGCGTCTGCGCGTTTCTCACGCTTCGCAGCCCCACGCTGAGAGGATGCCGCCAGCTTGGTTTCCTTCTCTGCTCTCAGGATGCGCTCGGCGATCCCCAAGGCTTCCCATGCAAGCCGTCCTCCCTTGTCCGCTGTGGTCTTTACCGGCAGCGATTCACGCCTCGACGCGGAGGATGGGCGGGAGGAGTTGGGGTGGCTCTAGCGGGCTGTCCGTGTAACTAGGTCCAATGCGGCAATACACTGCATGCCCGTGGTCAATAGAGCCAGAAGCATGATGATGCCCACGGCGACCGCCAGCGAATTGAGCTTGCTGGCCAGCCGGTCCACTGCCCAGCACTCCCAGCCCGGCCCCGGTGTCACAAACCCGCAGTGCGGACATCGCCACGCGCGGTTTGCTCGGCTCGCGGGCACGGATATCTTCCCGTCACAGTGACGGCACCTAATCGCCGTTGTATTCTGTGCCATGTTCGCGTTTCTCCCTGTGCCCGCCTGTCGGTACCATCGTCGGCGAGTTCCCTGCTGCTTTTTGAGGGCAATGCTGCTGCGCTCTCAGCCTTCCTGTTCGGCATGGTCGCGCAGGAAAGGCGGTAAAGAGCCAACGCCAACGAACTCCGACTCATAATGAAGGACCACACCCCTGCCGCCTGGGACCCAGGACGTGGTGATGCGGATGCTGACCGACGCGCCACTCTCAAGGCGAAGTTCATAGACCTGCCCATCGTGTAGAAGATCCCCGATGTACTGCATGTCTCCACCCCAGGAACCATCACCAGCCGGTTCGTCCACGTACGCCAGGGCCACATCGGCTACGCATGTTTCTCCAGCCCAAAGCTCGCCTTCAAGGAATATCGGGAAGAGGTCGTCCATATGCTTGGTCCTTTCTCTATCCCGGAAGCGGAATATACCACCCTTGGAGCCGTGACACAAGATATGCTGATCCGCCCTGTAACACATCCCTTACCGCGTGCGGGAGGGCGAAGCCCAGACCCAGCCTTGATCGCGGTCCTTTCAAGCTCATTAGCAAACTCGTCTAAGGCCGCTTCGTCGGTCTGCGTTGCCTCGGCATCCGCTCCAGCATCGTCGGCCATCGCTGTACCCCTTCCGCTGCGCACTCTACCTCCGGAACTACGTCGCGTCAACTCCCCGCTTGACATTCCCCCTCTGCGCGGTAGGATCATCGTAGGGAAGGGGTGCTCGCCCTTCGGAGGTTTGTTCCTGCTCATTGTGCTTACGGTGGCAAGGGTCTAAGCGCGTCAGGAAAGGAGAACATGATGAAGATGAAGGGGTTCGTTTGCTTGGTGGTCGGTCTGACTGGGTGGTATGGTATTCTATCCCCGGCTCGAGCGACGGTCTACTTCGACGACGGTAAGGAGCACACCATTGGCGAGGTGATCTCGGATGAAGTCGAAGTCCGAGCGGATGCGTTCTTCGGTGGGGACACATCGGTTCGGGTTGTACTGGGCGGTTCAGTGCATGCATTACTTGCGTATGATGGGAGCCAGATTGAGGTCGATGGGGGAGAGATACTAGGCAACCTGTACGCATTCGAATCAACCCAGATGGCGGTGTCAGGCGGGGAGATAGGGCATTCCCTGGCAGCCTTGGGCGAGAGCCAAGTGACGCTCTCTGGCGGAGTGGTCGCGCACTACTTCGACGCCAGAGGCGACAGCAAGGTGGTGGTCATGGGTGGCGAGATTGGCAGGGCGCTCAATGCCGAAGAAGGGTGCCACGTCGAGATCTCCGGCGCGGCAATGCTGGGCGATCTGATCGCCCGTGACACAAGCGAAGTAACTGTCTGGGGCGGCACGATACGGACCGCGCTTCATGTAGGTAGCTCTGCACAAGGAGACGATACTTGCGTTGTGCGCCTGCACGGAAGTGGTTTTGCCATCAATGGCACTTCGGTCCCATACGGTGAGTATGACACAGGCGGCAGTGACTCTGTGCATGGCAGCCTGAGTGGCACGCTTGCGGAAGGTGACGAACTCGACATCGACCTATTCATCTACGACGAGGCGAGGTTGGTATTGGTGCCCGAACCCGCCACCTTCGCCCTTCTCGCGCTCGGCGCTCTGGCCGTATTGCGGCAGATGCGCCGTCGCTGACCAATGGCATAATTGTGGCAAGACGATACCCAAGCACGCGCGCCGCAAACCTACTACTCCGGGGGCGGATGAACACGCCAGCTCCAGCGCCACGGACAGACTCCATCACGGCAATTGCCGGGATCACGTTTGACGGGCTCCGGGGTGCCGCGTTCGGCCGTCGCTCTGCCCTTACCCCGTCATTCTCCCTAGATTCGTGGCCGAGGCCCGAAGGACATTGGCCGACCCCTGCCGCAAGGGACTAACTCAACATCGCGGTTTCACCGCGCCCATGCCGGTGTTCCGGTCGGCGGCCGCGGTTGTACACATCGGCCAACCTCGCCTTCCGACGGGCTTGCCCGCGCTGGCGCGGGGCGGGAGTCGCCAAACCGGCTTCGCCCGCCGCGATCATCGCCAGCTCACGATTCGCGCTCGCGAGTCGCCAGTGCCCGGCCTTGCCGTGACGATCCGCAGCCTCAAGCCATCCCTCGACATCATCGACGCCAGGAAGGCGATTTTGCGGTAGGGCTCGGGCCTGAGCCGCAATGTTCCGCGCTCGCTGCGATACGAGCACCGCTGTATCTGGATACGCCGGATACGTCACGGGCCCAACGTCCAGAAGCTCGGCAACGCTATCAATCGTCCGACGCAGAACGGTCCCCTCTTTATCCCACGTGTCTTCGCCGACGATGAAGGCAAACGAGCAACCGGAGGTATCCCCCCGCTCGATGGATTGGATGCAATCCCTTGCTGGGGCGGTATTCGGCGGACTACACACGAACCGCAGCCCGGCGTGATCCTGGCTGAGCCGCAGCGTGCCCGATGCAGTCCGTCCCAACAGGTTGTCCGGATTGTGGTTCCGCAAACATCGGACATCGTTACCCAGTACCCTGTCGAAGGCGCCCGGGGCGATCCGTTCCACGAAACCGCCAAGGTCTCCAGACCACTTGTTGAACCTGGCCGCGTACCCCTCGATCTTCGGCGAATCGTCTTTCGTGACCCGCAGCTCGGCATCGTCGGGCGCCATCAGCCGCTTCTCAATTTGCCCTTTGTCACTCATCGCTTATCCTCCGCCAGCAAGACATCACACTGACGCACCAGATTTAGAATCGGCGTGACCTGCCAGCCGCTCGCGCTCGCGTAGCGACCGAGGGGCCCCGCGATCGGCGTGACGGCCATTACCAGACCCCGATTCTCGATGAAGGCGATTTCCTCGTCGATAAGTTGTCCGAGCGCATCGGCCGCCTTTCGCATCCGCCGGATCAGGTCCATGTACTCGCTTCGGGACTGCTGCACTACGCGGTCTCGCGCCTCCGCAAGGGCCTGTTGAACGGCATATTCCCCAAGCTCCACACCACGGCTCACCACCGCTACGTCATGCCGGAGCTTGGCCAGGTCCTGCGCCGGGCGCGATTCCCCGGCGAGCAGTGCCGCCGCCTCGGAATCGAGGCCGTCGGCTTCGGCCTCTGCCTCGCGAAGCCTTGCTTTCGCCGCGTTCCGCTCCGCGCGCAACGAGCTTAAGCGTTCCACCGCCGCGACGTACTGCCGGTCATCAGCCACAACACAACACTTCTTCTTTGCCATTTTGGCGTCCTCAGTGGCGTCCAGATAAAATAGAGTCCGAAGGGCGGGACGCCAAACCGCCCCCCGGACACACAACCGGCTAGACTGGCAACGGCTCTTCCTTCGCCAACAGTCCCAGCCGGGCAAGAAACTCTCGTTCACTTTCGTATTCAGCTTCAAAGTCCTCGGTGTTCCGCAACTCAGCGGGTCTGCCGAAGGAGAGGCGCGTCCCAGCCGGGCGTTCGGCCCCACCGTCTACTCGCCGCCGAGGCTCGGGGGCCGACCAGCGCCACCATGCCCAAGGCCGAGTGCCCGCCCCGTTCCGGTGGATGTGCTCTGCGACCAGTTCGTCGCCGATCTCGAACCATGCTTGCCGAGCGCGTTCCTCGTCGAACGTGCCTGTGCCCTCCCGGCCGAACCCCTCGCCGAAGAAGTCGTGGCCAGAGAGTAGGTGAACTCGCTCCGTCTCCGTCCAGCCTGTTGCTCGTCGCTTGCGTCTGCGCTTGCGTGGCATTGTCACCTCCTTGTTGGCGGTCGGGTGTCGTTCACGTCCTCGATGGGCAGTGCCAGCTCGCGGATCAGCCGAGCCATCGTCAGCTTTGCCTGGTTCTCAGCATTCAGGGCCGGGTGGGCCTTAGGCTTGCCGTACCGATCCTGGATGAACGCCCCCTCCCGGTCGATCTCCTCGCGCGACTGACGGATGCGGTCAATACAGCCCGCGGCGGCGGTCAGAATCTCTAGATCGTGCGCGGCAAAGTCGAATTCGGTGGCCACCTCGCTCCACCACGCCGCGGCGGTGTCGCTCAGAAACTCAGGGGGTTGTGATTGGCTCGTTTGCATGATTTCGCAACGTCCTCCGTCTGCCCTACGGCGCCCACTTGAGCGCGGGGCTGCTTCCACTCGTCGGGGTAGCGCCGAAAGATGCGTCATTTTGGGCACGGTCTGCAGGCCCAGAGTCATGGAGATCGCATAGCCCTCCCCCCCTTGCGCTATTTGGCCTTCGCCAGCGCCGGCCACCGGACATCGAACCCCAGTAGCTTGTCCAACTCCCTTTGAATGGCAAGGCACGTTTTGTAGTCCTGGATTCGCAGTGCTCGGGCGTACAGCTCATCCAGCCGCGCCAGCGCCTTCCCGGCTAGCACCGCGCGGTCCACGTCGGCCGCCTCGCGGAATCGCTCAGTCGCCTTGGCGACGTAGGAATCGACCGTTCGCGGGCAGACTTTCCAATCGGTCTTCTGCTCAACGTAGGAGAGGATCTGGCCACGGGTCAGGCCGGCGGTCAACAGGCCGAATACCTCATCGACTCGCCGCTCATGCTCAAACTTGGTCGGCTTCCTCATTGGTATTTCCCCCCCTATGATCCGCTGTAGGCGAAGCCCCACGCCGCCGCTCCAGCGCCGTGCAGGGCCTCAAGGGCCAGCCGCATTGTGGTGCCTGATGTAATCAGGTCGTCAACGACAATCGCGGCCGATGGTGTGCTCGTCACGCGATACGGCGTCTGTCTCAAACTGGCCATCGGATGGTGTTGCGTCTTGGTGTCCGTCCTGGCCACCGTCTCGACGTACTCGATGCCCAGCCGCTTCGCGACGGCCCGGCCAAGGGCCTCGGCAAAGTAGTGGCCTGGAGCGCTCGCCCCTTGCGGCGGTGTCGTCACGATGCAGCCCGTGGGCAGTGTGGGCATGGCTTCCCGGATCAGGTCGGCCAGCTCACCAGCGAGTCGGCGGGTCGTGTCGCTGTCCTCGGTGTCGGCGGCCTTCCACTTCAGCACGGTTATGCGGTCGTCGCAGTCGCTGGTAACGGCCAACACGCCGAGCCCGGCGCGGCGTTGGGAATACCCCTTCCGCTTCGGCTTGGCCTTGGGCTCGACGGGCAATTCATCCCGGCCGGCTTGAAGGCAAGATTCCATCCAGGCCCTATGAAACTGGTACACCTTGGGGTCGTTGGTGAGGACGTATTGCTCGACGCGCGGATTGGCGGTCAGGTTCGCGCTTCCCTCTACGACGATCCAGGCGTCCCGCTCGGCATTGTGCAGCAGTGTGACTTTGGCATGGTTGGCGAGGCTCACGTATCGACCGCCGCGGTTCCGCAGACCCTCTAGGAGCATTGCATAGACACTCGACTCCCTGCGCTTGAAGTACAGGCCAGTCAGGAAGCCAACGTTGCCGATCTTCCCAGCATCCATCAAGGCAAACAGGTCCACGGCGTTCCCGCGGTTCAAGGTCCAGGTGGAGACGTACATTTCATCGGCGCGGCCTATCCAATCGACCATCGCGGGCACGAACGTCCAGAAGTCGAATCGGCCGTTGCTGATGAGGTGGTAGGTGTGGCCCGGCTCCGGCGCTTCGGTCAGCACGTCGCGTAGGTGTTCGCGCTTGAGCATGGCGATGCACTTGGCCTTCGAGGCACGCTTCAGCACGGCAGGCGTTACTTCCCGTTGCACCTCGATGTCCCCGCCTCCGTCGTCGATAAACAGGCCGTGCAGGTCCGGCTCGGGAAGGGCGGGGATGGTCGCTTCGTCAATCATCCCAGAGCCCCTTCTGTCGTTGTGGTGTGTTTGGTGGGTCGCTGTCGCCTTCATTCTCATCCGGTCGGACAAGACGTTGCGCGCGGAGGAAGTCCCTGGTCGCCTTCCAGACGCGGCGTTGCGAGTCGGTCAGCCCATGGAAGTCTCTGTTCGTGTTCATAGTGGGTATTCACTCAGGTACGGTTACACAAGTTACGTGTAACCTGTATATAGGTGCTTCGCGTGCGCGCGTGGGACTATAGTAGGAAGTTACAGTAACTTCTGTAACCGGCTACATGGTCGCTGCGGGGAGTATGCCCAGCCAGACGCGCGAGCTCTTGCCGTCGATCTTCGCAACGTCTTCGCCGAAGCCGTGTTGGCGCATCCTGTGCGTGAACTCGCGGCTAGTCATCGGCGTCTCGCCCACGTCCTTGCACCACGTCGCGTATGTAGCCCATATCCGGGCCTTGGGCGCGCGGAAGCCCTCGGCGATGGTGCAGCGGTCCTCCAAAAAGGCGGCGATCTGGTCTTCTTCCTCCCGGTAGCCGTCGGTCGCCTCGGCGACGGCGGCCGGTTCGCCCAGGCCGTTCTCCTGCCAGTCAAGGCAGCCGCGAACGGCCCACGCCAGGATGCCCGGCCATTCGTCGCGGAGCTTCTCGGTCAGGGCCTTGTCCTGGCGCTCGGGCGGAATCGTCACCACGAACGGAATCAAGCGTATCCTCCGCCAGATAGCATGTGATTGCTCAGGTACTACGGGCTTGTTGTTCGTGACCAGCACCACCTTGCACGTTCTGGGGAAGGAGAAGTAATTCTGCCTCATGAAGCGGCCGGTTAGGCTGGCGTCACCGGTCAACTCCTTGACGAGAGAGACGCGCAGCCGGCGGCCTTCCTCCGTCTCGCTGGATACGACAAGCCGCTTGCCCTGGAGCGCGGCAACCTCACAGGCGTGCTCGTCCTTGCCGGATGAAACCAGTAGGCGGGCGGGGGCCTTGTACGAGTAGTCGGCCAGCAGGCCCAGCAGTGTATCCAGGAAGACGCTCTTACCGTTGGCACCACTCCCCCAGCATATTGGGAGGATGTGTTCGCTGATGTCGCCGGTGAGGAACAGGCCGGCCAGTCGCTGAAGGAAGGCGGCCAGGTCATCATCGCCGTCGGTGACCTCCTCGATGAAGGCATCCCATCGCGGAGAGGGCGCATCTAGATCGTAGACTACGGGCGCGAGCTTGGCTTGCATCCGGGCCGCATCGTGGGGCAACAGCTTTCCGGTGTGCAGGTCCACCACGCCGTTCCTAGCGTTCAGGAGGAACGGGTCGGCGTCCAGTTCGTCGGGGGTTACGGCGACTTCGCAGCGGGCCAGTGCGAGCATATCGCGCAGGCGCTTGGCCCCATCAGACTTGCTAGCCCACGCGGCCACTGTCGGGCGCAGGTCGGAATCTCGCGGGAGTGCAAGGGCCTCAAGGTAGATCGCCTGCACGGTTGCCTTGGCGCGGCGGTCCACCTCCCGGCGGGCGTCGGGGGCCCAGCGGATACCATCCCAGACAAGCCATTGGCCCCATTGCTCACAATAACGCACGTCGTCACCGTGTAGATGAACGAAGCGTTCCGCATTGCCTAGATCAGACAGTCGATACTTGCCCGGCGGGAGTTGGGATCGCCAGCACTCGGGGGCCTGCTCGGCAAGTCTGCGGAGTTGGTCGGGCGTGTTGCCGGCGTCGAGCCAATCGCTCACGTCGCCTTTTTGTGGCAAGTCCTGAAGTTCCAGCAGGCGCACTTCGGCGGCCTTGCCCTGAAGGTCGGCGGCGATGCGCTCGGCGTGTTCCTTGCCCTCGGGGTCGTTGTCGGGGATCAAGCAGACGTGCCGGCCGCGGAGGGCCTGGCTGTACTCGGGCTTCCACTTCTTCGCGCCCATTGCGTTCGTGGTGGCGACGAAGCCAGCCTCGATAAGGCGGTCGGCGTCCTTCTCGCCCTCCACTACGAGCACTTGCTCGGTCGGATCGGCGGCCAGGAGGTTGGGCAGGTGGTACAGGACGCGCCGCACGCCTTCGAGATTCCAAGCCCAACCGCCTCTGCCATCGGGCCGGCGCTGGCGGAAGTCCTTCGGCTGGAACCGCACGGCCTGATAGAGCAGGGCGCCGGTTTCGTCGGTGTAGTCATAGGTCGCGACGATCCGGTTGCCGGTCTTCCGAGGGCCTCCGGGTTCGTCGACGAACAGGTCGTTCCACGCCAGGCCCAGCGCCTTGACGATCTCGCCCGTGGCGTCCTTTCCGCACGCATGGCAGTAGATCATCACCTTGCCGTTGTCGCCCTCCCCGATGTCGAGGCTCGCGTTGCGGTCGTCGTGGATCGGGCAGCGGGCCTTCCAGCCCCGGCCGTTCCGCTTGGCCGGGTGGCCGATGGCGTCCAGGGCGCCCAGCACCCTCGCCAGCGGCGTACCTGGCGGGGCGGCCTTTGTGGTACTCATACTCGGAGCCCCCCTTTCAGTCCAACACGTTGGTCAGTGCCTTGGCGGCATCGGCGATCTTCTGCCTCCAATCTGCCGTCCAGTTGCCCATTCCCCTTCTAATCATCCGCCCCAGTCGATCGAGGACGAACCATATGTCTTCTGGCACTGGGCAACCGCCGGACGGAATGCAACGGATGCAGTCAAGGGCCATTTCGTCGGCCTCGCGGACCGCCTCGACCTTGGCTTCGTCCTCGTACTGGTTCTTGCTGACGATCTCGTTGCCCATCGGCCCGCGAGGGCCTTCCTCAAGCGGCTGGCGGTGGATCTTCAGTGTGACTCGGCTTGGCGGCGTGTCGCGTTTCTGTTTCGTGAATGCCTGTCGGGCCACCCGCCCATCAGTCACGCACGAAACGCGGTCCGCAGTGATGTCCTTGACGCCGTTGACCGTGGGTGCCTCCTTGACGACATCCGCCCATGCTCGACGGATGCGCTTCATATCGAGATCGCCGTTCTTCGTCCTGATCTGCGTAAGCGGTCGGCACTGCGACTCGTTCGCGGGGGTGATGTCGCCAATTGGCGACAGCTCGTCCACGATGGTCGCGCTGTCGATCAGGCGATATGCGTAGGCGCGGCCCATCTCCCACCTGTACTTCACGTACTCGCCGAAGGTGCGGTACTGCTCGCGGTAGAGCTTCTTCTCGTGGATGGCCTGAAGAGCGTGGCCCACGTCCACGAAGCTCTTGAGGCCGCGTTCGACTATTGCCTCCTGCTCGGCCAGCTCTGCCTGCTCGGCGGTGGTCAACGGCGTGGTGGTGTCCTTCGTGGCGATCATGATGGCGTCCTTCAACGGCGTCGATGCTTCGCGTGATAGTTGCGGATCACAGCCAGGGCATCGCGCAGTCCAATGGTGGACTGGGCGGCCTTGCTGATATGTTGGCTCACAGCCGGGATGGATATGCGGAGCTGTTCCGCGATCTGCGCCTCGGTGCGACCCGATAGGTGCAGACAGGTGATGTCATAGGTGCGCTTGGTCATTGCTTCACCTCGGGGTTGAAGGGTTAAGGCAATAGCGGCCAAGGAAGAACGGGGGCAGGGCTCCCTTCTTCCAACTGTACGCTAATTCCCTAGGTCGTGGCGTTGCCGCCGATGGCGACAATGGCTAGACCCCCACGTGCCGGGGGTTCAGGCAGGGCTTCCCCATCGGGCAGCAGGGCGGAGAATTGCCGGTGGTAGCGAGCAAGCAGATCGTCGGCGTGGACTTCGGCCAGGGCTTGCCGAAACGCTCGCCGCAAGCTGGGCAGGTGTGGGGCATGAACGGCGAAGGCATCGTGCACCACGGCGAAGCTGGTAATGCCATCGGGGCTTAAGGTGTGGGGGGCCAAGCAGTGACACACGGTCTTGCACAGGGTCGCCGCGTCAAGGGAGTGTACAAGGTTCGGCACGAGCCCCCTCTTGGCCTGCGCGACATCGACGGCTCCGCCGGGATCAGGTTCAACACGGCGCAGTTGGATCTTGTCGCCGCTGGCGAGCAAGGGCTCGACTTTGACGGAATACGCCTTGATGTCCCGCTGGCGCACAAGGAAGCCGGATGGTGCGCGCCACTCAAGCTGCTGGCCCGAACCGGCCACGCTCTGGGCCACCTCGCCTTTGAGCCATTCGAGCAGGTCCAAGCACTTTGGCAGAACCGCCTCAATGACTTGCCATACTTGTGCAGAGAGCCACCGCGCCGCGCTGTTGGCGCTCTTCCAGTCGAACGGGCACTTCCCGGTGAGAATGCGGTCCTCGATCTTCTCCTGCACAGTCTCGGCGTATCCCCACTTCTCCGCGCCGTAGGGCAACGTCATCGTCGACGGCTTCACTACGTCGCGATCTACCCCGAAGGTCAGCCACTTCCGGGCCATCGCCTCGGACGATCCCTCAAGGCGCGTAACAAGGGCGCGGGCCACCTCGTCGTAAACATCGCGGGGCTGGGTTTCGTCGGCGAGGTTGACTGCCGCGCCGACCGTCTCATCGCGCAGGAGGCAGGCTAGATGCTGGACCCCGTTACAGGTCGCGTCGATGAAGACGGGCAGGTGTGATTGGTTAGGCTTGCCGTAGGCCAAGGGAATGTCCGGTGAGCCCGCTGGCCTCACGTCGGCTTCGTTGATCTCCATGCACCATCGGAGGAACTGCCAAGGCTCCTTCGCCTCAGTCCACCACGTCTGATGTAGGGGGTCTGCCGCCGATGCCTTGACCTTCTCGATGTGCTGAAGCGCCCACCGCACCCGGTCAGCGTGTCGGGCTTTCGGGCCGAACAGGGCCGCCCCAGCGCCCAGCAGGAACAAGGGATTCTCGATTTTGCGGGGCTCGGCAAAGTCAAACAGAGCCCGCATCGGGTCTTCGCCCTGACAGTTGAGAAACGGCGTGTAGTAAACCCGTCCTCTGAAGTCCAGGTGGACAGGAAGGAAGAACCGCTCCTCGTCGGCAAAGGTGCGGGCTTCGGCCAGCAGCCTTGCCGTGCGGCGCCGTTTGGCTTCGTGCCTTCGCCTGACGTGCCTTGGTATCCCCTTGCCGTCTTTCTCAGGCGGAAGCACCCTGAGCCTGTCGCCGCCCATCCGCCAGACGCGCTGCATCACAGCCAGCAACCGCCGATTGATGCGCCAGGGCACGGCCTGTATCGCGTTGACCGCACGGAATACCTCGGGCATCACCACCGGGTTGACATCGGCAAGCTGGTCAGGATGCCGAGCCGAGATGAGCGATCTACGCAGCAGGGCCTTGTTGAGGTATCCGCCGTCGTGGGCATTAGTCCATTCAGCCGGTCGATAGACCATCGGCCGGTATCGCGGGTGCAGGTCCTCACCGGCCGCCTGAATCGCCTCAAGGCTTCGTGCCGTGTCGTCGCTGAAGGCTACGGCTTCCATGTAGCCGTATGCCTCTCCAAGCTTCTCAAAGCGAACCAGCCCCGTCTCTCGCCGCACAAGGTCGAGGCAGAACATGCCTAGCTTCAACTGCGTGCCGCGATCCCACGCATCCCACGCTAGGCCGCGCTTCTCCATGGCCTTGGTGAGCTTGAGCCGCAGCGTCCAGGGCTCTCCCCTGTGCTTCGCCTTGATGGCATCGACGGTCTTCTCGTGGAGACAACGGAAGGCCCCGGCCTGCGCCTCGGGTTCCAGCCGTGCCGCAATGTCGAAAGCCACATCCTGCCGTGTCGCGGGTTTGCTCCCACGCTTCGGCCTATCCAAGAGCCGATCAAAGACGGCCTGAAGTGAAAGCAGGGCAATGACGTCCTCGGGGATGTCTTTCAGGGCGGTAAAGGCAACGGGGCGAGGTCCGCGGCGGCCAGGAGGGACCCGACGGGGTCCATTCTCGAAACGCTGAGCGAGAACGGAGTCCTTGGGGAGGTACGGCAGGCGGAAGTCTATTATGGCCTTGCTGACTGCCGAGAGGCTGTTCCGGGTCAAATGCCGTGCGCCAGGGAGTTGACTGCCCGCCCCCTTTGCGGCCGTCTGGTCGGCCTGGTCGCGGAAGTGCTCGATCCCCCCCTCGTACATGGCGACCTCGGCCGCATTCTGCCGTCGCCTGCTTGGTTTCCTGTTTCGTGGCATGACATGTCCTTCGTCGGGCCGGCCGCCGTGGCGGAGAGAAGGACACTAAGCCCCGCCACGGTCGGCCGCCGCCAGGAGCTACCTGGCTGCCCGTTGTACCGCGCTTGTCAACGCCGGTCGCGCGCGCGGCGGCGCGGTCGGCTGGATCTGGGTGCATCTGATCGACGCGTCCTTGCGCCGGTCCCCGGTGCATCCATACGGCTGGGGTTATACCAGCACCGGCGACGGCAAGCAACGCGCCGCGCCCGTCGGCGCGGCGTGCCATGTGGGAATGCTGTGGGAACCTGCCAATAGCCCCTTGTACAATCCACGCTCTCACAGTATCTTCCACGCCAGTGCTGTTATGACTGAAAATCACGGTGTCGGCGGTTCAAATCCGCCCCTGCCCAGTTCCCCCCGTTGCCCGTTTGCCTGAACCGCGAGCGGGCCGCGCGTCCTGCGGGCGGAGGGGCCGCGAGGAGGGCTGGGCT
>Ga0272441_10003766_pt1 | contig 28390 bp, 20 predicted proteins | sample SSMProp6N_FD_193582 | JGI IMG/M metagenome (GOLD analysis project Ga0272441, IMG submission 193582) | Marine sediment archaeal communities from Little Sippewissett salt marsh, Falmouth, MA, United States - SSM-Prop-6N | ecosystem: Environmental > Aquatic > Marine > Wetlands > Sediment ... | reverse complement strand
ACAGTGTCGAATTGGGGCGCCACTCCCACCGGAACACCACGTTGCTGCGGAACGACAGGGCCTTGAAATCCTCTCGCTCGAAGCTGAACGTATCGTCTCCGTCGGTCACGGTGATCTCACGCGGAGCCGGGCCCTCGGATTCCTCGATCGTGGTTCCATCCGTGCCGTAGGTTCGCAGGTAGCGGCTTCCGGTGGCCTCGAGTTCGCCGAACTTGCTGTACGTGCCCGATGCGGCGAACGGCTCCGCATACGCCTCGAGGCTGATGTCCGGGGTGAAGGCGTAGTTGACCCTGAGCCGTGCTCGTACTTCGCTGTAGTCGATGAAGGCGAACACGTACCTCTGCCCGTAGGTGGCCGCGCTTCCACCGTCGAACACGTCCACGTATTGACGGGACTCGATCCCTCGTTCGTAGCCGGGGGACAGGCTGAGTTGGAACGCCCCGCCAGGCTTGAACTGGATGCTTCCATCGATTTCATAACCCCAATCGCCCAACTCACCCCACGAGTACCCGCCGCTCACGCTAAACGTGGTGAGCTTCCTGCGGTCACTGCGCACGTCGGCGTTCACGCCGTAGGCGCGCCCGGTCCCCATGCTCGGACCGCCGCGCGTCAGGACATCACTCTGGGCCCTGGGCCGGTGGTCGAATTCCGCCCCGAAGCTCCAGAAGTTGAGCAGGGTGAAGTCCGCGCCGAGTTCGATCTCGCCGGGCTGCCGAACCCCACCGTAGTTCCAGGCGCTTTGCGCGGCCAGCTGGATCCGGTAGTCCTGGAACGTGGGTCCGGGCTGGGTCTCCCGGTACGTCAACTGGCCCTCTCCCTCGATTCGGTCCGTCTTGCGCAGTCGTCCCGCATCGTTGATGTCGAAGCCGGGTGACTCGGCTCCGAAGCCGACGCCCCAGAGCCAGTGCACTGCGCTTTCGCGCTCGAACTCCAACCGGGCCCGGTATCCGGAAAGCGATGTGCGGGTGGTGTCGTAGTCTACGTAGTCCGCGTCGGGACGCTGGAAATAGTGCGAACTGAATTCCTGGACCTGCTGGATGGCCTCTTGTGTACCCGCGATGTAGCTGCCAGCGGCCAGGCCCCGCAGCTCATAGGTGCCACCGGCGATCCTGATGTTCCAGTCTGCCTGTCCCGCGTAGGCTTCGCGGTTCATCTGGAACTGAAGGGCGTCCTGGAGGCCGAGGTCGCGGCGCACGCCGGTACCCGAAATCCCTACGGTCGAACCTTGCGTTCCAAATTGCTGCTTCAAGCTGGCCACGGCCCACACGGTCGCGGGTTGTACCCGGGCGTCTCCGAACGAGTCGGTCGAACTGTCGTACGTGCGCGCGCTCTCCTCGGCGGTAACCGCACCCAAAACGCCGACCGAGAGGTTACCCGGCGTTCGCCCGGTGACCTTCCCGGCCGCCAGGATGGTGGTGTTGTCGGGATAGTCCGCGAAGTCCGCGTCCACGTCTCCGCGAGGCCGCGCTCCGATGCGCCGCGAGTAGAACAGGCCTTCCGATTCCAGAAGTTCCTTTCCCTCGACGAAGAAGGGACGCCGCTCGGGAAAGAAAGTCGGGAAGGCGGACAGATTGACCTCCGCCGGATCCGCCTCGACCTGACCGAAGTCGGGGTTGAACGTCGCATCGAGCGTCAGACTCGGCCCGATTCCCATCTTCAGGTCGGCGCCGGCCCGGCCATCGAACTCACTGGAGCTCGAGAACGGATCCGCCGGATCGATCAGGCTGCTGCTCGTCGACGTTAGGTTGCCGGCCACGTAAGGCACGAACTCCACGGGCCGCCGTGTCTTGATTCCCCGGAGGCCTTCAAGGTCGCCGAACCATGACGGCCATCCGGCCTCGTCCCTTGGCACTTCGATCCAGAAGAGGTCCTCGTTCTTGCTCGGGATGTAGCGGTTGATGTTGACGCCGAAGGCGAAGGTGTCGCCCTCGTTGAACCGCAGCTGAGAGAACGGAATCCTCATTTCGGCGGTCCAGCCGAGCGAGTCGATCACCGCGTTCGCGCTCCACACCGGATTCCAGCTGTAGTCGCGGTCGCGGAAGTTGTCGGCGTCTTCCCCGGTATACCAGTCCAGCCGGGTCCCGGCGGCCGTCACCGCGATGGAGTAGAACGTGCGGCGGTTCTGATAGCTGTCGATGTTGACGATGAATCGTTCCGAATCCCCCCCGTCGTCCCGCCGAGAGAGGATCGCCCGGATCTGCGAAGGATCCTGCGCATACATCCGGGCCCCGATATACAGAGCGGTTTCGGTGTAAACGAACGCGAACTCCGTCCGCTCCGTCGGCTGGGCGCCGGGGTTCGGACTGCGCTGCGTGAAGTCCGCGCTGAAGGAGGCCCGCCGCCAGAGTTCTTCGTCCAGCCGGCCGTCCATCTCGATTCCCTCACCGGGCTCGAGCTTCATGGCGCCCAGGGTCTTGCTGACGCACGAGGGGAGAGTGCGGCGACAGGGGACCCAGGCCCGGATCGTGTCTTCCCGGGCGGCCGCGTTCGGGACGTCCTGGGGGTGAGGCGAAGGCGTGACTGCCCGGGCCGCCGACGGAATGCCGACGGACAGGGCTACGGCCGCCACGAAGGCGGTCCACGGACCGGGTGATGTCAGGTGCAAGTGTCCTCGGCGGCTTCGCCCAGCCGCGCAGGGCATGGCGTAAAACGAAAGCCGTCCGGGACGTTCCAGGCGCCGCCGGACGGCATGTCCCTTCGTCTCTGTCAAGGACACCCGAAGGGTGCCGAACGTTCAGTTCAACTCGTCGGCAAGACGAGCCTAGCTGCCGGCGGCCGCCCGGGTGGCGGCCAGTCTTTCCGGAACGTCCCGCATGCCCACGATCTGGCGGATTCCCTCGCCCGCCATGTCGAGCAGCCTCTCGTAACTAGCCGCGGCTTCCGATGCCTCGCCCAGCGCTTCGTGGGCCCGCCCCTGCAAATACAGTGATCCCTGCAACTGGCCGGGGTTCAATCGGTTCCCGCCCCGGCTGATCTGCTCCATGTTCTCGGCGATACCGATCGCCTCGGCCGCGCGGCCGACGTCGATCAGCGCCAGGGCTTCCTGCATGCTCGGGCCGACCAGCGCGGGGCGCGGTACCCCGACGAGTTCCCGGGCTTCGTCGTACAGCTGGGCGGCTGCCTGTGAGTCCCCCTGGTACCAGGCGACGATCGCGTCCACGAGAAGGGTGACCAGCGCGACCTGGCCCTGCATGATCGGAGGCGCATTGGCGAACCGGGCCAAGACCGTGTCGCGCACCTCGAGCATCTCATCGATCCTGCCTTGCTCGCCGCTGTTGACGAGCAGGCCGAACATCACGCCTCCAAGAAGCGGATCGATGGCATCGGCCTCGCGCAGACTCGCTTCCGCACCATCATAGTCACCCATGAACGTAGCCAGCTGGGCCGACTCGACGAGTGGCTGAATCCGCAGGTCCGGCCGGTTCAGATCCGCCGCCAGTTCGGCTCCCGATCGCCAGGCAACGAGCGCCTGCGGGTAGCTCCCGTCGGCGATGTAGGTATCACCAAGCAGGCGCCGCGCGTACACGGCAGCGTCCGCGCTCTCGGGCTCCATGTGGGGCTCGAGGGCCGCCCTGGCTCCCGCCGGGTCGTTGTCGCGAAGGTAAGACCGAACGAGGTGTTCGAGGGACGCCAGGAATCCAGGTTCGATCTCGAGGGCGGCCTTGAACTCCGCGCGCGCGTCCTCGTTCCGCCCGATCATCTCCAGGATCTCGCCGCGCGAATCGTGTGGATTGGCCTGACCCGGCTCCAGCTCCAGGTACCGCAGGCTGAGGGAATCGGCCTCCTCCGCGTCGCCGGCCCTGCCTGCCATGTACGCGAGGTGGTTGATACCGGGTGCGTAGTACGGGTCCAGGCGCACGGCCTCGCGGATGATCGCGCGACCCTCTTCGTCTCTGCCCGTCGCGTCATAGAAGACGCCCAGCTGATACCGCGCTTCCTTCTCTTCCGGGTACTTGTCGATCAGCTCCCGCAGCAGCGAGTCGGCCGCCGCCTGGTCTCGCTGGAAGTTGGCCGCAAACATCGCCTCGATCATGTAGCGGTCGCGCTCGGTGGCTTTGTCCTTGTTGCTGTCGGCGTTTTGGAAGGCCAGCAGCGCCTCCTGTCCGGCCACGTTGGCCAGCATACCGAGGCGGAGCCAGGCGATGGCAAACTCCGGATCGAGCTCGACCGCCCGCCGGTAGCTCCCTTCGGCCTGCTCCAGCAGGAAGCGCCGCTCCGCCAGGAGACCCTCCTGGTATTCCCGGTACGCTGCGATATTGCCCGTGGCGAGTTGCGTCACCGGCGTCAGCTCGGTGGGAGTGAAGGCCGGCCCCAGCATCTGGCTGGACAGACGAGCCGAGACGTCGTCCACCAGGGCGAAGACGTCTGTGCCGCGCGACTGCTCCGCCGCCGCGACCGTTCCGTCTTCGAGATCGATCATCTGTACATCGATGCGAACCTCATCGCCGACGGCCATGAACGACCCGTGCAGCAACCTGCGAGCTCCCGATTGGGCCGCGATCTGCATGGCCAGATCATCCGGAATCGCTTCGGTCGCCCCGCGACCCGCCTGACGCAGCAGGTCGAGGAGGCGCTGGGCGCTCACCACCCGCAGGCCTTCCAGCTGGGCCAGGTTGGTCGTGAGCATGTCCGCCAATCCGGGTCCGAGCCAGTCCAGGCTGTCGACGCCCGTACGGTTGGTGAAGGGAAGGATGGCCAGTGATCCTTCGCCCAGGTCTTGCGGCATCAAACCGGCCGGAGCGAGGGTCGGAGATCGGAGCTCCGGACGTTCGCGGGTGAGGATGACGCCCGACCCGATCAGGCCGGCAAGAATTAGAGCGCCGACCATCAGGCCTTCGGATCGCGTTACGTTCTGCCTTCCCCCGGCCCCGTGATACCACGAGATGATCAACGCGATCGGCAGCCCGATGCCGATCATGAGGAGGGCACAGTCGAGAACCACACGCTCGAACCCGTAGTTCTCCACCACGAAGCCGATGAACTCCAGGCCGACCCAGCCGGCGCCCAGATACAGCACGCCCGTGCGCAGTACGTGCCGTTCCTGAAGTTGCCGGAAGAATTCCCTCACGAGTCCTCTCTCGAGACTATCGCCTCTTTCAGTCACACCGCGGTCGCGCGCAGGGCCGTCCCCCTGAAGCACAATCCTGCAAGCTAGGATACGGCTCCGGGGACGGCCAGTTTCAGCGCGACCCACGAAGACCGCCGCTCCGGGATGGGTACCCGAAGCGGCGGCCTCCTATTCGACCCGGTCCGGACAGGCCCGGTGCTCTATGGCATCAGCACCAGCGCACGCGCACGCGGTAGGTGATGGTCTCTTCCCCCCGCGGCGGGATCGTGACCGTGAACTTGAAAGTGTGGGCGTCGAGCTTGGTGGCCCGATGTGAGGACGAGAGGATTTCCCAGTCCGCGCCGATCGGCTCGAACACCTCGACCTCGACCTCTTCGTCTTTGTGGTTCCTGAGGTTGATTTCCCACTCGCTCTCGGTCACGCATTCGGCGATGATATCGAAGTCCATCTGCCGGCGGTCGCCTACCACGTCGAAGGCCTCGCCCATCTTGATCCGCACCTTCTCATCGCGCGGTGTGTGATCGATATGGTCTTCGCCGATGAACTGCTGAGCGCCCGAGGCGTCGCTCTTGTAGACCCGGACGATACCGGCGGGAAGGGGCATTCCGAGGCCGTTCTTCTCGCTGTTCTCGAAGTCCAGGAACACGCCGACCTTCTGGTTCGACTCGATCTGGCCGTACGATCCGCGGAAGTAGTAGGCGGCGCCGTAGAAGATCAGCCGCTTCTTGATCCCGAAGTCCGAAGCCTCGAGCAGCGTGACCTGCTTCTGCTCGTTGTTCAGGACGGTGGCCGGCCGGTTCAGCGTATACAGGTGGTACTCGAAGAACGCTTCCTCCGCGAAAGCCTCGTCCATCGCCATTTCGGCTCTCAGCACTGACTTGCGGGCCGCTCCGTAAGCTTGCGGGGCGGAGACGCGCTGCACGTCGCCGGCGACCAGCTTGAGCTGGGCATTCTCGTAGCTGGCACCACTCTGGTTGGTGAGCGTCACCCAGCCCGTGATGTCTCCGCGCCGGTCGTTCTCGTCCACGACCACCACGTAGTCGGCTTTCCAGTTGAGGTTGTGCGTCAGGTACGAGGTCTCGACCCGCTGCCGGTTCGATCCGCTGTCCAGCTTCCACAGCAGTGTGGGCCGGGCGATCAGGTTGTCCGGGACCTCTGGAAACGCCAGGCGCCCCGGGTAGTTGAACGTAATCTCATCACCGATCTTGAGGATCGTCCCCTGGTTTACCGACAGGACTTCGGCCTCCACCATCTCGTCCTGGCCGAGCACCTCGTTCCAGCGGTACACCTTGACCGTGCGCCCGACGTACTTCTCCAGCAGCTTCTGCGGGCTCAGGAGATCGTACTGGTAGTTCTGCTCCAGCACCGTCAGTCGCGTACCGTCGAGAGCCCTCAGGTGCACGGTTTCCGGCTGGATGCTGGAGGCCACGTCTCCGAATTCGAGCGACACGAGGCCGCGGGCCAGGCTGAGGTCACGGATCTCGCGCACGAGCCCGAAGTTCTGGTTGTACACGGTGATCATCACGGATTCGCGGTCCCCCGAAGTGGACTGCAGGCGTGGCGCTTCCTGCGCGGGGGCGGTGCCGGGATTCGGCATGGATGCCGCGGCCACGTAGAAGAGGGCCACGACGAGGCCGGCTGCCAGCTTCCTGATCATCTCTGCATCCTCCGAGAAGGTGTGCTTTCGCTTTCCACCCTCGGATGACGATCAGGACTCCGGTTGTTGCACATCCCTCCGACGGCCGGGCGGCTCGAGGGCGGCCAGGGTCTTGAGATTGTGGGTGGCGCGGCTCAGCAGAAGGACGACCATCCCCACCACGCCGATCAGCCCCAGGACGTCAAACGGCGTGAACGGCACTCCCCGCACGTAGAACCGGAGCGGGCCGATGAGCGCGGCGCCCGTGTTGAGCGCGATCAGCAGAACGCGGGCTTCCGTGGGGCCGAGAATGCCGTGCCCCAATTTGAACTCGCCGAAGACGTGCGTTTCGAGATACACGTTCACCGACAGGAGCAGGTAGCCGATCGTGATTGCCAGGCCTACGGACAGCAGCATATAGGGGGAGAATCCAAGTCCCAGGCCGATGGCGAGGGTCGAGTAGGCGTCCGTGAGGTGGTCCAGGTAGAAGCCGTAGCGGGGCCGCTCGATCCTGCGGTACCGGGCCAGCGTGCCATCCAGACTGTCCCCGTACCAGTGGATCACCAGCAGGCCGCTGGCCACCCACAGCCAGGCAGGGTCCCGGTTGGTGAGCATGTAGGAGACGGCGATACCAGTGGAGGCCAGAAGGCCGAGCCCGGTGAGGTGGTCGGGCATGACCCAGGCGGGAAGGGCAGCCGCCAGTTTCGGCAGGGACCAGGCCTCGAACCGCGCGAGCGCGAAACCAGCGAGCCGCTTGTGCCTTCCCTGCGCGTCGGGACGCGGGGCAATCGGGGTCGCGCCGTTGCCGCCGCTTTCCTGGTTCACGACGGCTCTTCCCGGTCGAGTACGTACACGTTCCGCTGCGCGGTTGGCAGGAGAACCATGTCGAACACGTTCACGTGCGGTGGCCGGGTGACTACGAAGTGGACACAGTCGGCCACGTCGCCTGCCGTCAGGGGATCGAATCCCTGGTACACTCCCTCGGCACGCTCGTCGTCGCCGTGGAACCGCACGCGCGAGAACTCGGTGTGCACGAAACCCGGGTCCACGCTGGATACCCGCACCTTGGTGCCGGCGACGTCCAGGTTGATCCCCTCTGTCAGCGCTCTGACCGCGAACTTGGAGGCGTTGTACACGTTACCCTTGGGGTACACCTGGTGACCGGCCGTGCTGCCGATGTTGACCACGTGACCGGTGCCGCGGGCCACCATGTGTGGCAGGAGCTCGCGGGTGACGTTGAGCAGTCCTTTCACGTTGGTATCGATCATCCGATCCCAGTCGTCGTAGCTGCCCTCGTGGATCGCGTCGAAGCCGCTGGCCAGGCCGGCGTTGTTGAGGATCACGTCCGGCACGCGACCGGCCTCGACGAGCGCTGCGGCTTCCCTGATTACCACGTCTCGATCGCGCACGTCCACCTGCCGGATCTCGACTTCGATGTCGTGACGCTCGCGCAGTTCGACGGAGAGGTCCTGGAGTCGATCCAGGCGCCGCGCCCACAGGATCAGGCCCGCGCCATCTTCGGCGAACCGATGAGCACATGCCTCGCCGATGCCGGCACTGGCTCCGGTCACCAGAATCCAACGTCCTTCGAGTGATTTCATGATCGATCTGTTGGCTGAGGGATCGGTTCAGTAGCCGCAGCTGCGCCAGAAGAAGAGGGCGGCCAACAGGAGGAGGAAGGCGATGGCAACGACGACCGGTCGATTCTGCATGGGCCGGACCTCCTGGGATCGGGTAGAGTCGCCGGGAAGCGATGCTTGAAGTTGGTGCGCGAAGACTGGATTGGAAAGGTGGCGACGGAATCTGAGACTCTTTGTCGCACATCGGGCGAAGGCGATCAAACGATACGGGAAACGTCTCTTCTCGGGGCGGAATTCATACGTCCCACGGCGGTCCGATCCTTGCCCTTTCTAATAAGATTGACCGCGGCTTCCCGGGTCCGCAGCTTCTCGCTTCCCGGCGAGAGCCGGCCGCGCAGATAGGCCGACCGGGTTTACATACACGATCCATTCAGAAACGAGGGATTCCCATGCCGACACGCCGCAGATCCTGGGCCGAGCCCTGGAAAGTGAAGATGGTGGAGCCCATCAAGATGACCACCCGCGAATTCCGCGCGCAGGCGCTGGAGGAAGCGGGATACAACACGTTCCTGCTGCGCAGCGAGGACGTATACATCGACCTTCTGACCGACTCTGGCACGAGCGCGATGAGCGACCGTCAGTGGGCCGGCATGATGTTGGGTGACGAGGCCTACGCCGGCAGCCGGAACTTCTACCACCTGGAAGAGACGGTGCGGGACGTGTACGGCTACCGCCACCTGATCCCGACGCACCAGGGAAGGGCCGCCGAACACATGATCAGCCAGATCCTGATCAAGGACGGCGACGTGGTGCCGGGCAACATGTACTTCACGACGACACGCCTGCACCAGGAGCTGGCGGGCGGCACGTTCCTGGATGTGATCATCGACGAAGCGCACGACCCGGAGGTCCTTCACCCGTTCAAGGGGAACGTGGACCTCGACAAGTTCCAGGCGGTGATCGACGAGTACGGCGCCGAGCGCGTGCCGTACATCTGCATCGCCACGTCGGTGAACATGTGCGGCGGACAGCCGATTTCCCTGCGCAACCTGCGCGAAGTGTCGGAACTGGCGCACCGCCACGGAATCCTGGTGGTTCACGACATGACCCGGGTGGCCGAGAACGCCCTGCTCATCAAGGAACGCGAAGAAGGCTACGCTGACGTACCCATGGCGGACATCGTGCGGCAGATCTGCGACCTCACGGACGTCGCCACGATGAGTTCGAAGAAGGACCACCTGGTGAACATCGGCGGCTTCCTGGCGGTGAACGACCCGGAGATCGCCGACAAGGCCCGCAACATGGTGGTGATCTACGAGGGGCTGCACACGTACGGCGGCATGGCCGGCCGGGACATGGAGGCGCTGGCCATCGGCATCCGCGAGAGCATCGAGCACGATCACATCCACGCGCGGGTCGGGCAGGTGCACTATCTCGGCAACAAGATCGCCGACGAGGGAATTCCCATCGTCAAGCCGATCGGCACTCACGGAGTGTTCCTTGACGCCAAGCGGTTTCTCCCGCACCTGGACCAGGACCGGTTTCCGGCCCAGACGCTGGCGGCCGAGATCTACCGCGACTCGGGCGTTCGATCGATGGAGCGCGGCAACGTGTCCGCTGGCCGGAACCCGGAGACGGGTGAGAACCGAAGGCCGCACCTCGAGCTGGTCCGCCTCACCATTCCGCGGCGGGTCTACACGCAGGCCCACATGGATGTGGTCGCGGAGTCCGTGATGGAGGTGTGGGACGGTCGGGAGGCAATCACGGGACTCGAGTTCACGTACGAACCGAAGTACCTGCGCTTCTTCCAGGCCAGGTTCAAGCCGGTGACTGATTGATGAGTTTCGTCACCCACCTCGAGGCGGCGATCGACGGGACCCGTCTTCCGCACGACGTGTTGCAGACCGTACACGAGGGCCGGCCGCTGTGGGTGCGATATGACCTGGCGGCCGTCGGGGCCGCGATGTCAAAGGAGGCGGTGGCCGGACGGGAGCCCACGATGTGGCGCTACCGGGAGCTCCTCCCGGTTTCCGATGAGACGAAGATCGCATCGCTCGGTGAGGGCATGTCACCGCTGCTTCGATGCGAGCGCCTCGGCGCCGCGCTCGGGCTGGCGGACCTGTGGGTGAAGGACGAGTCGCAGCTTCCGACGGGTTCCTTCAAGAGCCGCGGCCTCTCCATGGCCATCAGCCGGGCAAACGAGCTGGGGGTGCGGCGGGTGGCGATCCCCACGGCGGGCAACGCCGGTGGAGCCATGGCGGCGTACGCGGCGCGGGTCGGGATGGAAGCGTTCGTGTTCATGCCGGCGGACACCCCGATCGTAAACCAGTACGAGGCGGCGTACTGCGGGGCCCGCGCGTTCCTGGTCGATGGTCTGATCACGGATTGCGGGGCCGTGGTGCGGGAGGGAACGCCGCACATGGACTGGTTCGATCTGTCTACGTTGAAGGAGCCGTATCGGATCGAAGGCAAGAAGACCATGGGCCTCGAGTTGGCCGAGCAGTTCGGGTGGTCGCTGCCGGACGTGATCATGTACCCGACCGGCGGCGGTACAGGCCTGATCGGAATGTGGAAAGCGTTCGGCGAGCTCGACGAGATGGGATGGCTGGTGGACGAGCGGCGGCCCCGCATGGTTTCGTGTCAGGCCGACGGCTGCGCGCCGATCAGCACGGCGTGGCAGAGCGGTAAGCGCTTCGCGGACCCGTTTCCAAACCCTGCCACCTCCGCCAGCGGTCTGCGCGTCCCGGCTGCCGTCGGCGACTTCATGATCATCGATGCGGTCAACGAGTCCGGTGGCCAGGCCCGCTCCTGTCCGGAAGACTCGCTGCTCGATTGGGCTCGCAGAGGAGCGGAACTCGAGGGGATCGCCTTCGCACCCGAAACGGGCGCCTGCCTGGGAGTTCTGGAAATGCTCGTATCCGAGAATGCCATCGATCCCGATGAGCGCGTCGTCGTCTTCAACACCGGCGCGGCGCAGAAGTACATCGAAGTCATCGGCGGCTCGCCCTTGCCTCGGCTGGGTCAGCCCGTGGACTGGGAAGCGCTGGCGAAGTAGGCGATTGCGGCCGTCGGTCGGACCTCAGCCGATCGGCTTCACAAGCTCCCAGATCTGGACGTGCTCGACATCGAGCTCGTCAGAGAAGCGTCCAAGCACGTAGTCGTCTCCGATCTCCAGCGGTCGGAATCGGTCGGGGAACGTGACGTCACCGAGCCAGGCGCCGTCGGGGGCGAACACCGACCAGGTTCGTTCGTGAGCCCCCGGAAGCGGGTACAGGCTGACCCAGAGATTGCCGGTCCGATCGACCTGGAGAGTTTCGAACGCGGGGAGGGTGGGCGGTAGAGGAGAGCTTTCCCAGCGGCGGCGAATCTGCCGACGCTGGTCGTCATCCGCGCCCTCCAGTTCTTCGGCCATGGCGCGTTCGACCAGGGCGTCATCCACGACGATGGGATCGAGAGAGCGGCGGACCAACGTCTGGAGCTGTCCGTCGAGCGAGTATCGGCGGATCTCGAAACGGTCGGTGTCGCCGATCCAGATTCCGGATACCCCGCCCGTTATCCGGGTCGATCTGCCGAACGTAGTCGAAGAGATCGTGATGCTGAATCCTCCCTCGACTTCGCCGGACTGGAGCACCACCCTCTCGTCCCCCAGGAAGAGACCGAGCTCGTATACCGTGTCTCCGGCCGCCGGGAGAACCTGCACGCTGAGCGTGTCCCGGCTGATCTCTCCTTCGGCCGGCGGCCCCCCGTCGCGATTGAACGCACTCCACGTGAACACGGCCGTGCCGTCCGGGAGCAGCGATTCGACGAAGGCGAAGCCGGCTTCGCTCGCTCCCTCCAGGGGCCGAGCATCCAGGAAGGTTCCGTTCGGGGCGAAGCGCGAGAACCGACGCTGGCGAAAATCGTAGGTGAGAACCGTGTCGCCAGCGCCAGCGACCAGCCGCATCAGGCCCGCGAACTCCCCCGGGCCCTCTCCCTCCCGGCCCACGGTCCACAGGTGCTCTCCAGCCGCCGTGAACCGTCGTAAGTCGTGGCTGCCGATGCTCCCGAGCACGAAGCTGCCATCGGAGAGGCGGGCGCCCCCGACTACCCGGAAGAACTGTGTTTCGTCGGGTCCGTCGAGGCGCCCGAGGTCCAGTAGCGGCGCTTCGCCCAGACGCCACGCCGATGCTTTGGTCCATACGGGTGCGAAGCTCTCGACGATCTGGATTCCGGCGCTGTCTCGCACGGAACTTCCCGCCTCGGCGGGCGGCGGGGCCTCGCCGCATGCGGCGAGCGACAGAGTCAGCATGAGGCCGATCTTCACAGCTGCCAGGTTCGAGCGCACTCCATCGTCCATGTCAGTTCCCTTTGGGTCTTTGCGACCCCTTCGACTGGGCAATACTGACCCTGTCTTCCGTGTCCACGGCAGCAAGGTTAATCGAGTGCCTCGAAGCGCGGATTCACCGCGTTGTTGTAGATGGACCCGAACCGGTAGCTGAGACCGAAGGAAAAGCCGTACCGAAAATCGGTACCGAGCTCCCGCTGGCGCAGCAGGATCTCCTCGTCCGTGGCCTCGCCCGCACGAAGGTTGATCTGGTCTTTCACCCGGGCGAAACGGCCACTCACGTTGAAGTCCAGCCCCCGAAACAGCCGCACGCTGAGGAACCCGAACAACTCAATCCGATGCTTCTCGAGGTCGTCCAGGTACTGGAACGCTTCGAGCCCCACCGTCGCGTCGCCCCAGGGCTGGTCCATCGACAGGCCCGCGAACAGGCTGTGCGCCGGCCGGGTCTCCTCCGCCTTCTGGAAGATCGTGAGCTCGACGTAATCCGCGTACTGGACCCCGACCGCGTACAGGAACGTGAGCTGCCGCCGGGTGGACTCCACGTACGGCCACACGCTGAACTCGAAAGCCGGCGCGACCCAGAAGCGAAGATCGTAGTTCCCATACAACGAATGTCCGCCGTTCACCTCTCCGCCAGCCGACCAGTGATCCCCCAGGCTCCACACCTGCAGCAGCGAGGCCCCGTAGTCGCGCCGCAGCGAGTTGGTGGTCGTGCCGTCACTGAGCTCAAACGAACTCTCGGCGTAACGACCGTAGGTCCAGATCTCGGTCTTGAGATCCTCGGTAGTGCGGTTCGCAGAGATGGACCCGGAGATGGAGTAGTCGTTCGTGCGTTCCTCGCCTCCCAGCGATCCGCTCGTGCGCAGCCGGAAGATCCAGGAGTTCCACGGATCCCCCGTCTCCACCTCCAGAACCGACTCCTCCGGCTCGATCCAGGACACCTCGAGCCTGGCGGCCTGGGGGGTGCGCGCCACGAACTGAATGAGGCCCAGCTCGATCGTGCGCGTCAGCTGGTCGCGCACCTCCGCGTCGGTGTCCGTGGGGCTCGAGACTTGCAGCAGCGTATCACTGACGGAGGCCATGTCTTGCAGGCCGATGAAGGCGAGCGTGTTCTCGCGGCCGCCGGCTCCCGTCCTCTGGGACGTGATCAGCAGGTGGACCTGCGCGTCCTGCCGATCGCGGACCCAGGCCACGTAGGGAATTTCCTGCCGGATGTAGTCGAAATCGCAGCGGGTGCGGCAGTCGAGAAAGACCCTGACGGTCTCCCCGTTGACTTCGGCCTTCTGGTCGGGTGAGGCGACGGGCTCCTGGGCGGCGACTGACGATACCGCGAGGAGGAGCGCCGACAGCACTGCAACGTGTATCTTCATCCCAAGCCGGGGTGACAGGTTAGCAGGTCCGCCGAGAGTCGGCGGTCCGGGAATTGATCCCGCCCTGACCTCAGCAACAAGCATACCCACCCGGACGTTGAGTCTGGATCGATCCGGGAATCGACAGGAGTGCAAGAACACCATGGAATACAGGCTCGCCATTATCGGGTTCGGCAACGTCGGACAGGGCTTTGCGGAGATCCTTCGCGATCACGGTCCACGCCTGCTGGAGCAGTTCGGGGTCCGGTACCGGATCGTCGGTGTGAGCGACAACCTCAAGGGAAGCATCCACGATCCAGCCGGTTTCGATCCGGGCGATCTTCTCGACGCGGTACGTCTGTCCGGGAACCTGGGCGGAGTGGACGCTCCGGACCGCGGATGGGACGGAATCGAGATGGCGCGGCAGAGCTCTGCCGATGTCGTGGTCGAGCTGAGCTACACGGACCTCGAAACGGGAGAGCCTGCCACCGGCCACATCAGGGCCGCGCTCGAAGCCGGCAAGCATGTGGTCACCACGAACAAGGGGCCAGTGGCGCTCCACTATGCCGAGCTTGCCGAGTTGGCCCGCGAGCGTGGTCTCGAGATCGGGGTCGAGGGCACGGTCATGAGTGGGACGCCGGCCGTGCTGAACGGTATGAACCTGCTGCGAGGCGCCGGGATCAAGCGCGTGCAGGGCATCCTCAACGGTACCTGCAACTACATCCTCACCCGGATGGAAGAAGGATCGACATACGAAGATGCTCTCCAGGAAGCCCAGGACAACGGTTATGCGGAGGCGGACCCGACGGGTGACGTGGAGGGTTTCGACGCGGCCGGGAAGGTAGTGATTCTGGCCAATCTCCTGATGGGCGTGCCGATCGGGATGGACGACGTGGAGCGGACGGGAATCTCCGGTCTCACGTCGGCTGACATCTCCGCGGCGCAGGAGGCGGGAGAACGCTGGAAGCTGATCGGCACGCTGGAGCCGACCGACTCCGGGGTCACCGCGTCGGTGGCGCCTGAGCGTGTGCCCCTTGCCCATCCCCTGGCGTCTGTAGGCGGCGCGACCAACGCTGTCACATATTCCACCGAGTTGCTCGGAGACGTGACCCTGGTCGGCCCGGGTGCCGGCCGCCTCGAAACCGGGTACGCGGTACTGGTGGACTTGCTCGAGATACATCGGACGAGCGTCTGAAACAGGGAGGACCCATGACGGTCATGACCGCGAGCGGCGTACAGGCGTACGTCGAGAAGGCGCAGAAGTACATGTCTGAACGGCGGGCGCACCGCGACAGGGTGCGCAACCTTAGGTTCGACACCATCGCTGTGCACGGCATGTACAGTGCGGAAGAGGCCTTTTCCGGTGGTCAGGGCGGCATCATCGAACCGATCTTTCCCTCCACGTCGCAGGCCTACCGGGACAGCGATGAAATGGAGGCGGCCCTTTCCTACCAGATTCCGACCTGGTGCTACTCGCGAATCCACAATCCGACGGTCTTCTACCTGGAAGAGACGCTGGCTCTGCTCGAGTCGTACGGCTGCGCGTGCGACGCGACCGGACTGTGCACGTCGTCCGGCATGGCGGCCATCAAGCAGGCCATCGAGCCTCTTCTGGCCAAGCGAAGCGCCGGCGCCGAGAACATCAACTTCGTGTCCGCCGCGCAGACGTATGGCGGGACGTTCCAGCTGTTCAACGTGCGGATGGCCGAGCGGGGGGCCGAGGTCCGGTGGGTACGCGATCCGTGGAACCTCGAGTCGTGGGAGCCCATGATCGACGAGGGAACCCGGTTTCTGTATGCCGAGATACCGTCGAATCCCCAGCAGGCTTTCGCCGACATCCGGGCCGTGGCCGACCTGGCCCACAGTCACGGGATACCGTTCATCGTGGACGCCACGATCGCTACTCCGGCCCTCATGCGGCCGCTGGAGCATGGCGCAGACATCGTGGTCCATTCGCTGTCGAAGACCGCCGCGGCGGGCGGCTGCACGATCTCGGGAGCCGTCATCGCGCGCCACGACCTGGTGTCCCGGCATCTCGATGACGACGTGAAGGCCGACTACGGTCTGTGGCTCAAGCTGTGGCCGTTCCGCGACTCGGGTCCCAGCATGTCGCCCCCGACGGCGCACGCGATCCTGGGAGAGGTACGGACGCTGCGCCTGAAGATGGAGCAGATGTCAGAGAACACGCTCAAGGTGGCTCATTTCCTCGCGGACCATCCGAAGGTCGAGAGGGTGGACTACCTCGGCCTCGAAAGCCATCCCCTGCATGAACTGGCGAGCCGCTACATGCAGGTCGTGGACGATGGGGCGCGGTCCTTCGGTCACCTGATGTCGTTCAACGTCCTGGGGTCGGGGGAGGACACGCGGGTGTTCTTCGACGGGCTTCAGAGAACGTGGCGTGCGACGGACCTCGGGCGGATCAAGAGCGTGGCCACCATCCCGGCCATATCGACCCACCAGCAGCAGGGCGAAGAGGGGCGGGAACTCGCCGGAATTCCGAACAACATGGTGCGTCTGTGCGTGGGCGCCGAGCACCCCGATGACACGATCGCCGACCTGGACCAGGCGCTTGCCCGGGTGTGAACAACTGAACCTGATTCCGACCACCGGAGGATGACATGAAGATGCTCCTCGGTCACGAATGGGTGGATCGCGACGACACCATCGACGTACGCGACCCCTTCGATGACTCGATCATAGATACCGTACCCGCAGCCAGCCACGCGGACGTGGAAACGGCCCTCGCCACGGCCGCCGCTGCCAGGGAGACGGCGCGTGCCATGACGACGTACGAGCGCGCGCAGGTGCTCTACCGGACCGCCGGCATCATCGGGGACCGGATCGAGGATTTCGCCCGGACGATCGCTCGCGAGGGATCGAAGACGATCAACGAGGCGCGGGGCGAGGCCCGGCGCTGCGTGAACACGCTGACCATAGCGGCCGAAGAGGCGAAACGTCTCCAGGGTGAGACGATTCCGTTCGATTCGTTTCCGGGAGGCGAAGCCCGCCGGGGCTACTACGAGCGGGTGCCAATCGGCGTAGTACTGGCGATCACGCCGTTCAACGATCCTCTGAACCTGGTGGCCCACAAGCTCGGCCCGGCGATCGCCGGCGGGAACTCGGTCATCCTGAAGCCGGCGACCGTGACGCCCCTGTCCGGCCTGAAGCTCACCGAGGCCTTCATGGAGGCGGGCCTGCCGAGTGGCGTGCTCCAGTGCATCACCGGCTACGGCGCCGTGCTGGGCGACGCCCTGGTGGAGGATCCCCGGGTTCGCATGGTCTCGTTCACGGGCGGTGTCGAAGCCGGTGAGCGAATCATGTCGCGGGTCGGGCTCAAGAAGATCGGCATGGAACTCGGCTCCAATTCACCCGTCATCGTGTGGAAGGACGCCGACCTGGACTGGGCGGTGGAGACCTGCGTGTCGGGGGCTTTCTGGGCCGCGGGACAGAACTGCATCGGCGTGCAGCGCATCTACATCCATCGGGACGTGTACCAGCGATTCAGGGACGATTTCGTGACGCGGGCGGCGGCGTACAAGACGGGTGACAAGCTGGACGAGTCCACGAACATGGGTCCGATGATCAACGAGGGCGAAGCCAGGCGGGTCGAGCGCTGGGTCCAGGAGGCCGTGGAGAAGGGTGCCACGCTGCTGACGGGAGGGACCCGCGAGGGTGCGCTGGTTCCGCCCACGGTGCTCGAGGACGTGCCGCCCGATGCAACGATCCACTACGAGGAGGTCTTCGGCCCCGCGGTGAATCTGTATCCGGTGGACGACCTGGACGAGGCGATCGCGGCCGCGAACAGCGTCAACTACGGCCTGCACGCCGCCGGCTTCTCCAACGACGTCACGGTGTGCCACCGGATGGCTGCCGGCCTAGATTGCGGTAGCGTCATCCTCAACGATTCGACGGACTATCGCCTTGATTCCATGCCGTTCGGCGGGGTAAAGAACTCAGGCCTCGGGCGCGAAGGGCTCAAGTTCTCCCTGCAGGAGATGACTGAACCCAAGGTGATATGCTGGTACCTGCCGGGCGTCTGAATCGCCTGCGCCGTGCAGCCATGCTGTGGGTCGTCGGCCTGTCGGCCGGCGGCCTCAGTTCGGTTCCCGCCTTCGCACAGCAGGACTCGGGGCAGAGAATCAACAAGGACGGGCAAGCCGGCGACGCGCTCAGGTTCTCGTTTGCGGCCTACTTCGACTTCTGATCGTCTTCGATTCCTGCCTCAGACGCCTGTCGCCTCTTCCGCCATCGCCTTTTCGAACGCCTGCTCGAGGTCCCTTTCCAGGTCGTCGTAGTCCTCACAGCCGACGGCGATCCGGACCAGGTCATCCGTGATACCCGCCTTGCTTCGTTCGTCAGGGGACACGCCCGCGTGCGTCATGGACGCCGGGTGCTCGATCAGGGTCTCGATGCCGCCCAGGCTCACGGCCAGGGTCGCCAGTTCGACGCCGTTGATGAAGCGCCGTCCAGCCTCCAGCCCGCCGCGCACGCCGAAGCACACGAGCGCTCCAGGACCTCGCATCTGCTGCTTCATCAGGTCGTGCTGCGGGTGATCGACCAGTCCGGGGTAGTTGACCCACTTCACGGCCGCGTGTCGCTGCAGATAGTAGGCAAGGGCTCGCGCGTTGGCCTGCGCCCGTTCCATCCGAAGACCCAGCGTCTTGATACCCCGCAGCACCAGCCACGCCTGGTGCGGATCCATGGTGCCGCCGAGGTTCACGTGCACGGCGCGAATCCGCTCGAGCACCTCTTCCTTGCGGGCCACGATGATCCCGGCCACCACATCGGTGTGGCCGTTGATGAACTTCGTCATGCTGTGAACCACGACATCGGCGCCCAGCTGCAGTGGGTTCTGCAGGTACGGCGAAGCGAACGTGTTGTCCACGACGAGAATCGCTCCAGCCCGATGAGCGATGTCCGCGCAGCGCGCGATGTCGGTAAGCCTCAGAGTCGGGTTGGCCGGGCTCTCGATGTAGACGAGCTTCGTATTTGGGCGCAGGGCACGGGCCACATTGTCCGGATGGGACGAATCGACGAAGGTCGCCTCCACCCCGAAACGCGTGTACTCGGTCTCCAGGATGGTCCGCGTCGGACCGTACACGCAGTCCGTGACGACGGCGTGGGCGCCCTGGCCCAGAAAGGTCAGGTAGACGCTGTTGATCGCCGCCATCCCGGTGGCCGCGCCGAGTGCGCCGCATCCGTGTTCGAGAAGGGCGACATTGCGCTCCAGGGCCGCCACGGTGGGGTTTCCCAGACGCGTATACTTCCAGCCCGGCGCTCCGCTGAAGCGGTCGGCACCCTGGTCCGCGTCGGTGAATGCGAACGTGGATGACTGGTATATTGGTGTGCTGACGGCCCCGGTTTCGGGGTCCGCCTGCTGCCCGCCGTGAATGATCCTGGTGTGGGGTCCCGCTCGCCTGACGTCGTCCATCGCGCTGTCCTCGGAAATGCGTTCCGTTTCTGGACTGCGTCAGTACTGCAAGACCTTTGCCGGACTGGTGGACGGTCCCGCCTAGAAGAAGGTGAGACCCAGCGTCAGCATCCCGAGCTGGTTGTTGCTCTGGGTGTAGGTGTTGACGTCCTGGAAGAGCCAGTCGGCGCCGAGCGTCAGGTTGAACGTGTCGCCCAGGCGAATGTCATACCCGAAGCCGAGGGTCGAACCGAATCCCCAGGTCGTCCCGTCGCTGGCCACTCCAGCCGAGACATCGGAAAAGGCACCGCCGATGCCGCCCTTGAGGTAAAACCCACCGGTGGCACTCGGGTAGAACAGAACGGATCCTCCGAGATAGCCACGCCGCAGGTCGACCTGACCCTGGCTGGAGAACCAGCCGATTGCGTCACCGGCAACGAGCCATTTCTGATTCAGGGCCCAACCGGCACGCGCGAAAGCACTGAAGCCTGTGAGACGCTCACCTTCCGAGTCTTCGGTCAGGTTGAAGCCGACTCCGCCTCCCACTCCGCCCCAGAATCCGTCGCGGACCCGCTCCTGCGCAACGAGCGGTGACGCCAGGACCAGGCCCAGGGCGATCGACAACCCGACCATTCTGAGATTCCGCATCACATGCTCCAGTTCGGATTCTCAAGTCGCCCGGTCGCGCCCGCTCCCGGACCGGGATACAATATCCGGGCGCGCCACCCGGCGCGCGACTGCGGGCGGCAAGAACGACATTCTCCAGGAGGCAACCGACGCGGGCGTCGGCGCCTCCGGCCCTTCTCACCCGGGAGGCGGAGTTGGAAGACCAAACCGCTCCGACCAGGCTCACCGGCCATACGGGCCCCTACCCAGAATTCACCTGGGCGGGCGTCCTGGTGGGCTACGGCATCGGAATCCTAATCGCCGTCAGTATCGGCTACCTGAGCCTCAAGCTGGGCTTCTCGATCGAGGGCTCGGAATTGGCGGCGATTCTCGGCTTCGGAATCCTTCGAGGCGTGATGCGCCGCAACAGCATCATCGAGAACAACATCCAGCAGACCCTGGCGAGCGCGGTGAACGGCGCTTCGGCAGGCATGATGTTCTCGGTGCCGGCGCTGTTCATTCTCGGGATCACCGATTTCAACTATCCGCTGCTGGTCCTTGGCTGCATCGCGGGCGGGATCCTGGGAATCGCGTTCATCATCCCTCTCAGGAAGCAGATGATCGACTACAATCGTCTGGCTTTCCCTGGCGGGATCGCCACGGCGGCCGTGCTCAAGTCGCCGGGGGCCGGCATCCACAAAGCCTGGCTGCTGGTAGGCGGAGCGCTGGTCGCTGCCCTGGCCCACTTCATCAGCCTCAAGACCGGCGTCGAGAACTACGACCTGGGAGTCGTGCTCGGTCTTCCCGAGTACATGAACGGGATCTGGTACCTGTCGCTGCTCACGGTCGGTGTGGCCTTCCTGGCCGGTAAGGGAGGGTTCTTCTTCATCGTCGGGGGCTACGTCTGCTACTGGTTCCTGGCGCCGATCATGAGTGCCTCGGGGATCCTGCCTGATGCCGCCACCCTCGAAGCCTCGGGAATGGGAATCGCCGACTACCTGCGGCTCAACCTGTTCCGGCCCACCGGAATCGGCATGCTGATCGGTGGGGCCCTGATGGGCATCGTGCTCGCCCTCCCGCTCGTGGTGAGCGCCATACGCAGCATGCGGGATGCGGCGAAGTCGCGATCCGAGATGTCGCAGGACGAACTCCCGATCCAGATGCTCTACATGGGCGTCGCGGCGGCCTTCGTCGTCCTGGCGATCATCGCCTGGACCTCGGTGGCCGAGGTCGGCCTGGTTCGGGGACTCACCATGGCCTTGCTCGGGACGCTGTGGATCTGGGTGGCCGGCGTGGTGCTGTCGGAGTGCATCGGACGGACGAACTGGTCGCCGCTGTCGGGCATGACCCTGATCGGTGTTACGCTGATGATCCTGGTCACCAGCGGGATCGGCGACCGGGGCTCGATCATCGCTTCGGTGACGGTGGGCGCCGCCATGTGCGTGGCCATGGCCCAGGCTACCGACCTGATGCTCGACTTGAAGACCGGCTACCTGGTCGGCGCGATTCCGAAGCAGCAGCAGAAGGCCCAATTCCTGGGCACGTGGATCGGCCCGATCATCATCATGGGCCTGATCGTGGTCCTCCATCAGGCCTACACCCTGGGCAGCGACGCTCTCCCGGCCCCGCAGGGTCAGGCGCTGGCGAGTGTGATCGAGGGGATTCTCGGCGGCGACGTGCCGCGCGACAAGTACCTCACCGGGGCGGGTCTCGGGGCCCTCCTCAGCGCGAGCGGCATCGGGGGCCTGGGGGTCCTCGTCGGCCTCGGCTTCTATCTGCCGTTCAACATCGTTCTCACGTATACGATTGGAACCCTGCTCCGCCTGGTTTCCGACTGGAAGCTCGGGAAGCTCTGGAGCGAGGACGTCGGAATTCCGATCGCTGCCGGACTGATCGTCGGCGAGGCGTTGATCGGAGTGGTCTACTCGCTGTTCATCGTGTTCGGGTGAGGAGGGCGACATGAGTCTCAAATACTTCGGCTACCTGCTCATCACCGTCGGCTTCCTCGGCGGTTCGTTCGAGGTCGTCAAGCAGGTCGAAGGCGTCAGCACCTCGTCCTTCCTCGTGTGGCTCGCCATCGGGATCGTGGGAGTCATCGTGGCCCAACGGGCCCGCAAGGCGGCGGCCACCGACGTCGAAGTCATCACCACCAACGTTCGGGCCATCGAAACGAGCCTGCAGAGCCTCACTGCGGAAGCACAGAGGCTCAACGAGGAAAAGGCGGCGATCAACGTATACGACCTCCGCCATCGAATCGACGAACGGTTCATGGCCGACCTGGTCAAGTTCGTAGACGCGCGCGAGAGCATCGCTCACAGCTACGGTCTCAAGGCCTATGCGGAGGTGATGAACCGGTTCGCGACCGCGGAGCGATCGCTGAATCGTGTCTGGTCGGCCTCGACGGATGGATACATAGACGAGACGTCGGCCTACCTGGAGAAGGCGGCGACGTACTTCGAAGAAGCGCTGACGACGTTCCAGACGATCAAGGCGACGGGTGGGCTGATGATGCAGGAACCCCGGACGGGGGTCTGACGAGGGATGGAGACCCGGGCGGGTGGGAGGACTGCCCGCCCGGGTTCTGATCTACGTGCCCAGTTTGTCCGGGTTCAGCGCCTCGAGGTCAGGCAGCACGAACGTGCCATCCTTCCGGATCAGCACGTCGTCGAACCACACTTCGCCACCGCCGTACTCCGGCCTCTGAATGAGGACCAGGTCCCAGTGAATCTGGCTCCGGTTGCCGTTGAAGGCCGTCTCGTAGGCGTTTCCCGGCGTGAGGTGCATGCTGCCGGCGATCTTCTCGTCGAACAGAATGTCCTTCATCGGCTCCAGGATATGCGGGTGGAAGCCCAGCGAGAACTCGCCGATGTAACGTGAGCCGTCGTCGGCATCGAGGACTTCGTTCAGGTGCCCGGTGTTCGTGCTGCGCGCCTCGACGATCTTGCCTTCCTCGAATCGGAAGAACACGTCCTCGTGCGTCACGCCCTGGTAGATCGTGGGAGTGTTGTACTGGATCGTCCCCTCGATGCTGTCCTTCACCGGGGCCGTGAACACCTCCCCATCCGGAATGTTGCGCTTGCCGTCGCACGGCATCGCCGGGATGCCCGCGATGCTGAAGCGGAGGTCCGTTCCGGGCCCTCTGATGTGGACCCGATCCGTGGCCTCCATCAATTCGCGCAGGGGCTGCAAGGCCTCGGACATGCGCTCGTAGTCCATGGTGCACACGCGGAAGTAGAAGTCCTCGAAGTCCTCGGTCGAGCGCTCCGCCAGCTGCGCCATGGAGGGGCTCGGCCAGCGCAGGACGACCCACCGCGTGTCCGCCACCCGGATGTCCATGTGGACCCGCTTCCAGATGTAGCGCTCGTACATCTTCTGCTGGCTCTGCGGAACGTCGGACAGCTCGGAGACGTTGGGGGCGCCACGCACGCCGATGTAGGCGTCGACCCCCTTCATGTACGTCTCTTCCGACGCGGCCATGAGGTCGAGCTGTTCTTCGGTAGCCCCGAGCAACAGCCGGCGCAGCACCTCGTTGTTCTTGAGAAGCACGTTCGGGATGACACCCGCTTCGTGTGCCACGCGCACCAGCTCCCTGGTGAACGCCGGCGGCGTATCGATCGCTTCGATGAGCACCTTCTCACCGGCCTGGAGCTCACAGGAGTAGTGGATCAGCGTGCGGGCCAGCTTCGTGTATCGGGGGTCGGTCATCGTTCGTCACTCGGTTGGATGCGATTGCCTCGGCCGTCGGCGGGGGAAGACGACGCTCGAGAGTCGGAAAAGACTGCAGGTCGAGGGCCTGTAGTGCAATGGTACGCTTGAGCGGCTGCGGTAGTCAGTCGATACGCCCGCTCTTCCTGCCGGTTCTCAGCTTGTTTCGCACCTCCCGGCGAGGAAGAGCCGCTATCCGGTCTGTGCGGCTATCCACGTATGCTTCGACGATCGAGGCCTGGTGTCTGGTCATCTGTCGCAGCGACCAGGAGATGGCCTTCGTGATCATTGGGTCCCGTTCGTCGATCAGGCGGTCCACCTGGCTCAGCGTCCACTCTCCATATTCGGTGCCCCCGGTGTTGAGATAGACGCTGGCCACCAGTCCAAGCCTGCGGCTGTAGAGATGGGCGTCACCCACCAGTTGTTCGAGGTACCTCAGGCGGTCTTCCGGTTCGGCCTCGACCCACGGACCGAGGATTCGTGTGCCCAAAAAGTCGCATACGCCCCAGTTGTCGATGTCCAGTCGCCACCGATCGAACCGGGCCACCTCTAGGTCACGGACAAGGTTCGGGTGTAGATTCAGGATCTCGAGCCCGAGGGCCCGCTCGTCGCGTGACTCCGCGTTCCACAGCACCTCGACGAGGGAGAGGACGACGGCTTGATCGACATCTCGATGGGCGCGTCTCCACTCCCGGGCCAGGCGACGGTTGTCAGGGGTGCGAATCCCGTGCACGCGCTGGGCGGTGGGAGCGACCATGAGAGACCCCTCCCGATAGGCGGGATCCGCCAGGCTCTCGATCGCGGATAGCAGTTCCGCGTGCCACTCCTGAACCTGGTCTGCCGTCACGGAGTCAGGGGGAAGAAGTAGTCCGCGATGACCTCGCTCGCGTCCAGGCCGCTCGGGTTGTCGTCGGCCTTGGGCCACCAGTGCCCCATGCCGTCGATCACGTCCATGCGAACCGGCCCACTTCCCGAGCAGCCGTCCCAACGCCGGGCGTGCACAGTCGGAAGTCCCATCGCTCCCGATGGATAGTCCCATTCCACCGGGATCGCGTCGCACCGGCCATGGGAGCGCCACATCTCGGCCAGCTCCGCGATCGACATGGAATTGGCGCCTCCCTCGATGGTCGCCACGAGGTCCTGCAGAGCGTGGATGATCAACACCTTGGGTCTCGGACTCGAGCAGAAGCCGTCGAAGTCGTCACGGGCGCCGGCCGCCACCGGGGCGATCCCCCGGACCGGGGAATTCGGCGCGCATCCCAGGTAGTTGATGAAGAAGCCGCCCATCGAGAATCCGGTTGCATACACGCTGTCCGGATGGACGGCGTAGATCCCGCTCGTCCAGCGGATGATCTCCCGGGCGAAGTCGATCTCCTCGAAGCCGTCCCGGCCATCGTTCTGGCATTCGGGGCAGGGGATCGGGTAGAACCCATCCGAGGCGTCGGGATAGATGACGGCGAACCCGTGGTCGTTGGCGATCCAGTCGAGTCCGGTCACCTGGCGCATGAGCTCGGCGTGCATCCCGGAGCCATGGTAGACGAGAAGCAGCGGGACCCGGCGCTCGTGGTCATAGCTCGTCGGCAGGTGCCCGATGAACGATCGCTCGCGGCCGGCGAAGGTCAGCGTGCCGATGAACTCCCGACGGCCATCCCATTCCGGCAGTACCGGCAGCTCGCCGCCACCCGGGTCCGACGGGGCGTCGTCGGAGCAGCCCGCGAGGAGCAGGGTGCAGAGTCCTATAGCAAGAATGGGAAAGTGGGCATTTCGTGTCATGGTCCCTGATACAGCCCTGTCCCGCGTTGGTTTCCCATCGCGGCGACCGCGGCCCACCGTGGCGATGACCGTGCTGCAGGCACATCTTCCGTCCATGCCCGTTCGGAACGGAATACTCCGTCACGTTGAGAGACCTATGAACCCGCATCGCCGCACAGGTTTCGCCATCGCGCTGGCTATCCTCGCGTCCGCCCTGCTGCCACGGGTCGGCCTCGCCCAGGATGAGGCTCTCGATAAGAAGGTGCTGCTCATAGGCCTGGACGGAGTGCGGGTGGACATCATGGCCCGAGTGGAGACCCCGGTGATCGACTCCCTGGCGGCCACCGGCTTCTTCTCGGACGAGGCGAAGACCCGCGTGCGAACGATCAGCGGCCCGGGTTGGTCGAGCATGACCATTGGCGCCCGCACGGACAAGCACCTTGTGGACGGCAACAACTTCGAGGGCAACGACTACGCGACCTACCCGGACTTCCTCACTCGGATCGAACGCGAGAGACCGGACTTGAACACGTTCGCGGTGACGGACTGGCCTCCCCTGGGGACGACCGACTCGGGCGGACCCCTGTTCAGCGATTCCATCGACGTGAAGATCACCTTCGATGGAGAGGCGGACGGCTACCGGTATGCCGACTCTCTGAGCGTCGAGGCGGCCGTCGAGCACCTGCGCGACACGGACGTGGATGCGGCGTTCGTCTACCTGGGCGATATCGACGTAGTGGCGCACGAGACGAACTCGCGTTCACCCCAGTACAGGGCGGCTATCGAGTGGGCGGACACCCGGGTGGGTCTGCTGCTCGAGGCCGTGCGGGATCGACCGACGTACGACAAGGAGGACTGGCTCATCCTGATGAGCACGGATCACGGTCGTGACGATGGGGGCGGACACGGCGGGACCTCCCCGTCCGAGACCACGATCTTCTTTCTGGCCAGCGGCCCGTCGGTGGAGCCGGGACGAACCGACTGTCCGCCCGAAATCGTGGATGTGGCTGTGACGGCACTGGCTCACATGGGCCTCGGACCCGATCCCGCCTGGAATCTGGACGGTCAGGTGCGCGGGTTGAAGAAGTAGCCAGGCGCGTGGCGGCTCAGGCTCGCCCCTGAACCCTGTGAAACGCCGCCGGGAGGCTCACTGGCGGTTGTATTCTGGGGCACCTTCGGTCCGGTCAGAGGCCCGCGCAGGGGTATTGCCCTCTGGATTCACATCGGGCGTATAATGCGACTCGCGCTGGCTGCAACAGGGCTCACCGGGAACGCGGGAACGGCCTCAGGGATGTTCGGGCGACGTGCCACCGACGACAGGACCAGAGGACGAAGAACCCGGGGATTGTACAGGTCCCTGGTTGCGGCCGTTCTCTCGTCGATTCTCATCGCGTCCTCGTCCTCTCGACTTGCTGCCCAGCAGGCGGCCTTACCGGTCGTAATCCGGGACGTATCAGTAGTCCACGTCGAGCGCGGGACAATCGAGTCTGACCGGACCGTCACTCTCCACGGCGGGAGGATCCAGAGCATATCGGGTCCGGGTCCGCTTCCGACGGGCGCCAGGGTCATCGACGGGAGCGACCGCTACCTGATCCCGGGCCTGTGGGACATGCACGGGCATGCTCTCCCGGCTACCCGGGAGCCGAACGGCGAGTGGTGGGAGCCGGACTACGAGAGTGCGCTCAAGCTACTGGTGGCGAACGGTGTCACCGGGCTGCGGGACATGTGGGGCACGCTCGAAATGGCGGCCCACGTGCGAGACGAACGGGCCCGGACGAGTCCGGCGTGGCCGAGGATCCTCACGGCAGGTGGCATCATCGACGGACCGGAGCCCTTCCACCCGGGACTCATCTCCGTCGCATCCCCCTCCGAGGGGAGGGCGGTCGTGGACTCGCTCCAAGCCGGCGGCGCCTCTTTCATCAAGGTTTACAGCGCTCTTCCCGCGGACCTGTACCGCGAGGTTGTGCGTTACGCCAATTCCCGCGGCATGGCCGTGGCCGGGCACGTGCCCAGCGCCGTCCGAGCCGCGGACGCGGCGGCCGCCGGTCAGAGGAGTTTCGAGCATCTGTACGGGGTGCTGGAAGGCTGTTCCAGTGACGAGACGGCCCTGATCGCCGACAACATCGCCTACCTCGACGATCGCGCCGCTCACCGCTCGGACCCTGTCGACGATCGCGCCTACTTCGAGCGCCTGCTTTCCTCGCACGACGATCGGCGCTGCTCGGAGCTGCTCGAGTTCCTGGCCGAGCTCCAGGTATGGCAGGTACCGACGCTCGTTGCGCACCGGGGGGTGTTCCGACTGCGGGAGACAGAGGCGGCGGACGATCCGCGGCTGGCCTACGTCCACCCGACCGCGAGGGCGCAGTGGCAGCCGAGCAGCTACGATGAGACGCGGAGCTTCGTGGACACCGACTGGTCCCTTCGAAGCCGCAGGTGGGAGCGACTCCTGGCGCTCGTTGGAGAGATGAACGAGGCGGGCGTGCCGATCCTCGCCGGGTCCGATTTCCATCCGACCCTGGCCTTCACCTTCCCGGGATTCGGATTGCACGAAGAGCTGGAGCTGCTGGTCAGGGCGGGCCTGTCGCCGGCCGAAGCCCTGCGGACCGCCACCCTGAACCCGGCACGATACCTGGGGACAACGGATTCCCTGGGGACGATCGGTCCGGGGAAGGCGGCAGACCTGGTGCTTCTGGACAGGAATCCGCTGGAGGACATTCGCAACACCCGCTCCATCCGGGGGGTCTCCGTGGGGGGGCGCTGGCTCAACCGCGGGCAGCTGGACGACCTGCTTGAGGATGTCGCCGATCACTACCGTTCTTCCACGACGCAACCGCGAGCCGCCTTGCCTCCAGGGGCAGAGAGGGTCGTGGATGTAACCGGAGCGAGCACCGGGCTCCGCGTTCTGTTTCTCATGGATCCCGACCTGTTGGACGGCTACATACCCGGATTCCTGGACACTA
>Ga0272441_10003765_pt1 | contig 28398 bp, 38 predicted proteins | sample SSMProp6N_FD_193582 | JGI IMG/M metagenome (GOLD analysis project Ga0272441, IMG submission 193582) | Marine sediment archaeal communities from Little Sippewissett salt marsh, Falmouth, MA, United States - SSM-Prop-6N | ecosystem: Environmental > Aquatic > Marine > Wetlands > Sediment ... | reverse complement strand
GCTCCCCGGATGGGATTCGAACTTATGAAATTTCGCTATTTAAACAAATATTTTACCGCTCTGAGTCACAGAATTTAATTACATTGTTATATTTCTATTTTAAAAAGAATAATTAAAGTAAAAGTTATTAGAAGCTAAACCCAGTAATAAGATAAAATGCTCCTTGAACTAAAGGAATTATTACTGGAAAAAAGAAGAATATAAATATTAATAAAATAAACAAATGATATTGGGATAAAAATACTCTTAAGTCGTTAAACCTCTTTGGCAAAAAGGTAAAAAGAATATGCGATCCATCTAAAGGAGGGATAGGTAATAGATTAAAAATAGCCAAGATAAGATTTATCCAAACTATATAACTAAAAATGGTTATTAAATTTAATGTAATTTGGTAAGAAAATAAATAAGGAATAAATCTTAAACTTATTCCAAAAATCAAAGCGATTAAAATATTAGCTAATGGACCTGCAAAAGCAACCTTCGCTTGACCATAAACTTTATCCTTTAAATTATAAGGATTTATTGGAACTGGTTTTGCCCATCCGAAAATTATGCCTGCTCTGGAAATAATTAGAAACAAAGGCACAAGAATTGAGCCAATTGGGTCTAAATGATTTATAGGGTTCAAAGTTAAACGTCCAGCTACTCTAGCTGTCGGATCTCCAAGATAATCTGCCATCAACCCATGAGCTACTTCGTGAATAATAACAGAAAAAAGAAGAATTAAAATTGTAAAGATTAATATTATTTCCATTGCAATTTTTAAAAAAATATATTATGATAATGTTTGTATAATATCAATTAAGTTATTATACTTTTATATTATATCAATATGTCTAGAGTTTGCCAAATTTGTGGTAAAAAATCAATAATGAAAAGGAAGCTAAACAAGCTTAGAGGAAAATACAATCCTACTCCTAAAAAGAGAAAATACCCAAATCTTCAATGGGTTACTCTTTCTGATGGTAAAAGAGTGAAAGCATGTACAAAATGTATTAAAACGCTTTCTAAAACAAAATAAAATATAATTTTTGAATAAACAAAATATCGCACTCTATAGTGCGATTTTTTAAAACAAAAAGTTCTACTGTTTATCCATTAATCTCAGAATTAGATCTAAGACGGGAATCTCTTACTAAACATTATATTTAATAAATACAACTCCCTTTTTGAAATGTTTGTCTAAGAATTTGTATGGACAACAATAGAACTTACACTTCCATTATATAATTTTTGAAAAGCCCTTGTCAATATTCCTAAAGATTTAATGCTTTAACCATTTGTTTTATCAAAGAAACTAAAACTGGTGCTGCTAATAAACTATAAGAAGATACTCCTTCATCGTTCAATATTTGCCAAGGTTTTTCAATTACATTTACTTTAGATTGTTCTGGTAACCATTCATAACTATATTCTGGGGTAATTTCATAATCATCAACATATTCAAGAGCTTTTTCTACAGGAATACAATTTCTTAAGAGAATTTTAGGAATCCCATATAAAGAAAATGCTTTTTCAATTAGCTCACCATCTGTTTTTAGTCTTTCTTTGATAGGTTCATTCCCAAGTTCATCCCCTTCTTTAGAAACCATTCTAGCCCCATTACAGTTTGGATTATCACATATTAAATGAAATTCACCTGTTTCTTTATCATACTCTTGCTTCAAGGTAGGAAGTAATTTTAAATTCCTGGAAGTTTTACACTTAGGACAAATTCTTCTCCATTTTATTCTTTCATCAATTACAGAACTTGGGAGATCAATTAAAATAAAAAGATCTGGATCTTCTCTATATCCAATTAATTCCCGAAAGAATAATGAATAAGAAACTTGATCTAAGCTTCTAGGAAAACCATCAATAAAGAAAGCCTTTTTGCCTCTTTTAGCTATTTCCATTTTAGCTATAGCTAAAACTAATTCAGAAGGCAAAAGAGTTTTAGTGTTTCTATTTTCTAAAGCAGAAATTATTTTGTCTAAAGACAAATACCCTCTATAATTTTTTTCTAAAAATGAAATTAGCTCTTTTTTCTTATTTTTATCTTTAACAATTTCATCCAATTCTCTCACTGCGTCGCCAAGAGAAAAATGTTCTACCTTATCTGCTCCTATTACTTCTCTAAACATCTTAGCATAAGTTCCCTTACCAGAATTTTTTTTACCTAAAAGATAAGCAATAAAAGTTTTATTCTTTAAATACTCTTTAATCTTTTTAATCTCTTTTCCTGCTTTCAACTCAAAATAAACCTGTCTTTCTTTGGGATCTGCTAAATTAAATTTTTTATTAATTCCTTCGATTTTAGTTTTAAAAATCGGAAATTGAGCATTTTTCATATTTCAAATATAGTTATTTTTAATAAAAAAGACTTTTATAATTTTGTTCTTACTACAAAGTCTTTTCTTGAAGAAATAATTTTTATGTCTCCATCTCTATCCGTTCTTAAGATATTTATACCAAGTTCTTCAAAACTTTTCAAGACCTCTTCATGAGGATGCCCATAACTATTATTTTTACCACAAGAGATTACTCCAATATCTGGTAAAACTTTTTCTAAAAAATCTCTAGAGCTAGATGTTTTGCTACCATGATGTCCAACTTTTAAAATATCTGAATCAAGTTTATAGTTTTTAGACATTATTTTATTCTCTAATTTTTTAGTAGCATCTCCAGTAAAAAGAAAGGAATTATCTCCAAAGTCTAAACGGGCGATAATAGATGAATCATTGCAATTTTTAACTTCTTTGTCTTCTAAGCTTTCAAAGGGATAAAGAATATTTAAAGATATATCCCCTATTTTTATTTTTTGAGAACTATCAGCAATTATGATTTCTGCATTTTCTTTCTCTAATAACTCTATCCATTTATTATATCGAGCCGTATCATGTAAAACCCCTGTCCATAAAATTCTTTTAACATCATAACTTTCTAAAACACTTAGAAGTCCTGTAATATGATCTTTTTCGGGATGAGTTAAAATAATCAGATCGATTGTTCTGTCCCAAAAAGGCATTTCTCTTGCCAGTTTTTCTAAAATTATTGAATTGGGCCCACCATCAATCAGAATTTGATTCTCATAAGGAGTTTCAATAAAAATAGAATCTCCCTGCCCAATATCAAAAAATGTTACTTCTAAATAATCTTGTTTGTTTAAAGAAAAAACACTTTGCCAAACAATTAGATTAATCAAAAATAAAAAAAGAACAATCAAAAAACCTAATTTTTTATTATTTATCATTTATTTTTTATTCAATTCTACAAGCAATTTTTTAATATTAATACCGTATGCTTCGCAAACTTGACCAAGTTTTAATTTCTCAATTTCAAATCTGGCCATTGGACAAGTTAAACAAGGTAAATTATACTTCGTCAAAATTTTTTCTGCTCCTTTTTTTTCTAAAACTTTGAATATGGTAGTATTTTTAGTAATCATGATGCTAATAAACCGCCATCCACAACTATAGTGTGACCAGTTATATACTCACTTTCATCGCTCGCTAAAAAAGCGACTGCATTAGCTATATCTTCTGGTCGACCAATTCTTCCATAAGGGATATTAGATATTATTCCTTTTTTAACCTCTTCATTATTTAATAAGTCTTTCGTCATATTTGTATCAATAGCTCCAGGAGCCACAGCATTAACGTTAATTTTGTGTTTTCCTAAATCCAATGCTAATGCTTTAGTTATATTAACAACTCCTCCTTTTGCTGCACAATAAATACTAGACAAATCAACTCCAACAAGACCAGCAATACTGGCTATATTAATAATTTTACCGTATTTTTGCTGTTTCATTTCTGGAATAACATTTTTTATAAAAAAAATTACTCCTTTTAAATCTATGGATAAAAGATTATCTATCTCTAAATCATCCATTTCTTCTAATTCTTTTTGAATAAATATCCCTGCATTATTTACCAAAATATCTATTCTGCCAAATTTTTCTTTTGTTAATTGAACAGCTTTTTCAATGTCTTCTTTATCTGTTACATCTAATTTCAAAGCCAATCCTTCTCCTCCTAATTTTTCAATTTCCTTAATAACTCCTTCGCATTCTTCTAAATTAATATCAGTTACTATCACTTTAACTTTATTTTTTGCTAACTTTAAAGCAATTGCTTTTCCAATTCCTCTTCGAGCACCAGTAACAATGGCAATTTTGTTTTTTAAATCTTCATACATATTTTTTTATAGCTTAAATTTTTTCGACCTTTATTTTCTTAATTGCTTGTTCAATAAGTTTTTGTACCTCTATTTTCTCTTCTTCTATAACAACTTTTTTCAAATCTGCTTTTGTCTCTGGATGTTTTGCTAAAAAATTCTGACAATAAAATTCTTCTTTTAAAATTGATATATTAAATGTTCCTATCTGTTTTGCTTTTTCTATTATATCTTCTTTATCCATTCCTATCAAAGGTTTTAAAACGGGTATATTTATTGAATTTTCAATGGTTTTCATATTGGACAATGTTTGAGAGGCAACTTGTCCAATATTTTCTCCAGTAAAGAGAGCGCTAGCTCCTTTTTTCTTTGCTAAAATTTCTGCAATTCTAAACATAAATCTGCGGCATAAAATACATCCTAGTTCAGGGTTAGTTTTTTGGAAAATATTTTTTTGAATATCTAAAAAAGGAACTAAATAAAACTCTGATTTAAATTGATATTTGTTTAATGCTTCAATATTTTTTCTGATTTTTTCTAAAAAATTTTTATTTGTGTAAAAATGCAGAAAAATCATTTCAACTCCCCTTTTCATTCCATAAAAACTTGATACAGGAGAATCTATGCCTCCTGATAATAAAGAAATTGCTTTTCCGCTTACGCCAACTGGCAAACCACCTAATCCTTGAATCTTTTCCAAAAAAAGAAAGGCATATTTTTCTACAACTTCAATAAAGCAAGTTATATTTGGACTATTAAGATTTACTCTAATTTTAGGACTAAGTTTTTCAAAAATATATTCCCCTACTTGTTCATTAATTTGTTGAGAGGTTAAAGAAAAACTTTTTTCTGCTCTTTTAGTGTCAACCTTAAAAGTTTTAAATTTTTTATCTCTTAGAATTTCAAAAGATTTCTTTTTTATTTCCCCTATCTCCTGTAAACAATTCACAGCAAAACTAAAATAAGCAATACCAAAAATATTTTTTAGAGATTGTTCAATTTCTTCTTGATTAATTTTGTCTTTTATCTTAATCAAAATTCTCCCTGAAATTCTTTTAACAAAATCATAAGAATCTGAATTAAGAGATCTTTTAATATTTTTAATCAGCTTTTCCTCAAAAAACTTTCTATTTTTTCCCTTTAATCCAATTTCTGAATAATGACAAATTATAAAATTATATTTCATGATATTATTCCACCACCTAAGAGTTCTATCCCCTCATAAAAAACTATTGATTGCCCTGAAGTAATTGCTCTTTGGGGTTTATTAAAAATTACTTTATATTTTGAATCTTTTATAATTCTAGCATGAGATAAAAGAGATCTGTATCTTACCTTAGCCATTATTTTTAATGGTAATTTTGGTACTTTTCCTGAAATCCAATTTATATTTTTTACTATTAATTCTTTTTTCTCTAAGTCTTTTTTGTTATTTGTAACCATTAGAATATTTTTTCTAACATTCTTTTTCAAAACATATAATGGCTTCTTGCCTGCAATATTTATTCCTTTTCTCTGCCCTATAGTATAAAACCATAATCCATTATGCTTACCAATAATTTTTCCTTTAGTATCAATAATATTACCTGGATTTTTTTTAAGATGTTTTAATAAAAAATCATTACAAGTATTTTTGATAAAACAAACTTCTTGTGATTCCTGAATGCCTGAAACTGGTAATTTAAATTCTCTAGCTAAAGCTTTTACTTGTTTTTTAGTATACCCCCCAATTGGAAATAAAATATTTTTTATCTTCTTCTGATTCAACTGCCATAAAAAATATGTTTGATCTTTATCTTTATCCTTTGCTTTTAATAATTTATTATTCTTTACCCGAACATAATGACCAGTAGCTAAAAAATCTACTTTCATTTTTTCAATTTCTTTTAAAAAAATACCAAATTTAATTTTCTTATTACAAAGAACGCAAGGATTAGGAGTTATCCCCTTTTTATATTCCTTTAAAAAACAATCTATGATTTTCTTTTTAAATTCTATTCTTAAATCTAGAACAAAAAAAGGGATATTGAGAATTTGAGCCACTTTACGAGCCTTTTTCTCAGAGCCCTTTGAAGAATCATTATAAACTCGCATAAAAACTCCAATTGTTTCTGCTCCGGTTTCTTTTATTAAAGCTGCTGCCACTGAACTGTCTATACCACCAGACATAGCAACAGCTATTTTTTTAATCATGTTTCTAAAAATCCATTAATTATTAAATTTGTAGCTTGTTTTTCAGTAAGTCCCTTCATTCTTAAATAAGTCAATTGTTCTTGAGAAATTTTTCCGATAGAAGCTTCATGTGTTATTTGAGCAAGTTTATTTTTACAAACTAACTCTGGGATTAAAGAAATATTAGATTTTTTATCTGCTAATAACCCCTGACAGTCTAAATGTCCTTTGCTTTCAGAGTCAGCAATAACTTGAGAATGGGCCAAAATCTTACTATCCTTTCCTCCGACTAATCTTAAATTAATAGTTCCTGAAGATTCTTTTCCTTTTAATTTTAAAACATCTTTTATATTTGTTTCTGTTTTCACACAATTCGCTATCATCTTTATATCGCAACTTGCCCCAGAAGAGAGATTAAATGAATTATTAATTATAAGTTTTTTAGGAGTAAAAAGAGTTTTATATGTATAATCTAATTTTGAATCTCTTTCCAAAATAAATTCATATTCTGGCTCTACAACATCCTTTTCTCCCCAGGAATGAATATGATTATATTTTAAATAAGAACCTTGTTTTAAAATAATTTTACCATTAGCTTTATGTTTTCCATTTAAATCTTTTTTCAAACTATTACAGGATCCCTGAAGAGAAACTTTTAAATCTTTTTCTACAATTAAAAGATTTTGAAGATTCTGATTAATATTTTTACGAGTAATGGAGATGCAAGATGAAAGAGGAAAGTTTATTTTACCCTTAACCCAAATAAAATAACCTTGTTTTGGTTTTTTTAAAAAGTATTTTTTAGTCCAATTAAATTTAGACCAGGCCTCCGAACTGGTTAAAAGAATAACTCCGTTTACCTTAAGAATATTTTTTGTGTGGTTATCAACCTGCCAAAAATGGACATTTCCTACATTTTTCATAACCATATTTTTTAATAGTTTTTAAAACTTTCTTATAATTTTTTTCTCTGCAAATAATTTTCCCTGAAACCATTACATTGGTAATATCTGGCTTTAAAAAGTTTAAAATCGTACCAGAATGAGTGACCAAAAGAACAGAAATCTTTTTATCTATTAATTCTTTTTTAATCATTTCCGCAACATTCTTTATTTTTCTAAGATCCAAACCTGAATCCACTTCATCAAAAATTACTAATTTAGGATTTAAGGCTAATATTTGAATTAGTTCTGATATCTTTTTTTCTCCCCCCGAAAAATCCAAATTTAAATCTCTTTTTAAAAGATGTTTATCAATGATTTGTTGTTTTAAATCTTTTAATTTAGAATTTTTAACAATTGAAATATTTTCTAATAATTGAGATACTTTTATTCCTTTTATGGTTGGAGGTGTTTGAAATGATAAAGCAAGCCCAAGTTTAACTCTTTTTTCTGGAGAAAAACCTGTTATATCTTTCCCTTGGAAAAAAACTTTACCCGATGTCACTTTATATTTAGGATTCCCTAAAATAACATGACAAAGAGTGCTTTTTCCAGAAGCATTAGGACCTAATAGAACCTGAACATCCCCCTTATTCATTTCAAAATTTATTCCCTTTAAAATCTGTTTTTCATTTCCTACAACTTTTAAGTTTTTTATTTTTAAAAACATCTAATAATCTTTTAAAAACTAGAGTAGTCCAAAAATCATAGCAACTCCTAATCCTATAATCACAATTCCGGAAATTAAGTCAAGATATTTAATATTTTTTGCCTGCCAAGTTGAAATATCTTTTACTTGTGAGAGTCCTAGATAAATTACTAAGACCATAACTATCATTGGCAAAACAAAAATAAGGTTATAAAGCAAGAGCAAAGGCATAGCTTTTAATAATCCAAGAGGGCATAATATTCCTCCACAAATAACATAAGGACCTATTGTACAAGGAAGCAAAAATATAGTAACAAAAGCACCAACAATAAATGCTCCTGCAGGACTTGTTATCCTGGCAATAATTTTATTAACTTTAGGAACAACATTACATACAGATTGAGCCTTAAAAAAATCTTTTAATTTTATAATACCTAAAATTATAGCTCCTGCTCCTAAAAGCTTATAAAGCCAAACTCTGATTGAGGTTAAGGATTGAATAATTTCAAATGATCTTATAATCACTAATCCATAAAGTAAATACATTATAAATACGGAAATAATAAAAGCAAGTCCCGCTAAAAGAACGTTTCTTTTCTTTTGAGGATTATAAGATAAAATAGTGATTAACATCAAACCTAAAACAGCTAAAGCACAAGGGTTAATGGCGTCCACAAGAGCTAAAGATAAAACTTTTACTAAATCAAGATTATTTTCTAAAACAATTTCTGGTTCAGCTTTTACTTTAAAACTTATAGCATTATTAAAATCTATATAAGACCCAGATAAAGGAGCTTTTATGCTGGAAGTAGATGTATAATTAATTTGATTTATGATATTTAAAAAATTGTCTGTAATAATTAGATTTTGAAGAACTTTATTAGGATTAATTTCACTAGAGTATTGATCCTGCACTTTTTCTCCTTTCCATCCAAAAACCCATTCTTCTTGATTATTTTTTATTAAAATTCTGTCTTTGGTCCATATTTTTGGTTTTCCAGGCAAACTAGCTAAATTTACATCTTCAAACTTTTGGAAATCTCCATTTATTAACAAACAAGAATTATTTTCTAGTTCTTCAATTTTTTCTCTTATATTATTCAAAATTGGGTTGTCCCCGATAATGACATCTTGATGATTAAAAATAATCATTGGAATACCCGAACGCGAGAGTTCACAGCTTTGAGAATATTTATCAAATAAAAGAGCATTTTCTCTTTGTTGGTAAATTTCATATTCAATAATAATTAAATTTGGATATTCATTAAATAATTCTTGAAGAACTACGGGGTCTGTTTTTGCACAATGAGAGCAACCAACTCCTGTAAAATAAACTCCACAGACTTGATTCTCTTTATTTTCTGCAAAAGAAAAATAGTTAGGCATTAAAGCCAAACTTAATATTAGAAATAAAAAAAGCAATGCTATTGTATTTTTTTTGAAAAACATATTTTTAATATAATTCCTCCTGAGACAGCTTAACAAAACTTGAAGGATTATTTTGATTATCAAATCGGGTTTTAATCCAAGAAGAACTTCTAGCAGTATCTGATATCTCAACTTGATCAATTGTTCCTTCAAAAGAATAAGTTCTATAAATTTGTCCTGAAGATGAAATCCAACTTTCATTTTTATATCTCCCAATATCTACAAATTCTCCCTTGCCCACATTAAGCAATCCATTGGGGACATCTCGTATTGATTTTTGTTCCCCGTTTAAATAAGAAATTAAATGTTCTCCATTATAAACAAAAGTTAAATGATGCCATTTTTCTGGTTCAAGAGGTGTTCTCAAATATAACTGATATGAATTTCCAGAAATAGATGTTCTAAAATTAATACTTTCTTTACTCATTATTATTTGCCAGGCACTAAATTCGTTTCCTTCCCATCCGATAATTCCCCTGCTTTCTTGTTCTATTTTTGGTAAAATCCAAACTCCAATTGTTATATTGCTCAAGTCTGAAAATAAAATTGAATCTTCAAGGGCGACAAAGTCATCCACGCCGTCAAAATCATAAGCCCTACTTATTTTACCCAATGCCCCTTGGGTTAAATCTCCTCTTAATTCCCCATCTATATTATTAACAGTTGAATCCAAACTATTCCCAATAACTTCCTCAAAGCTATGTACAGTTAAAAAACTTCTATCCCACGTTTCCGTATCGTCAACTTGAATTGTTTCTGAATTATTATAGTAAATATAAATCTCTGTGTCTTCGGTTGAAGATAAAAAAGGAATTTTAACCCAAGCAAATAATTCACCTGTTAAAGAATCATAACTTTCTATGTCTCTTTTTAATTTTTGATTATTTGAATCAACAAAGATAATATCTTTTCCTAATCTTTTTGCATTTGCCTCTAAACTATCATCTTTTAAATAAATAAGTAATGAAAAATCAGAAAGATCTTCAATTATTTTTGTATGATCAATAGTTATTTTTTTTCTAATTTTCCAATTATAATCAAACCATTCTACTTCATCCAATTCACCCGTGTAAATCATACTTCCTCCCGGAGAATATATTTGATAAATTTCCTTTTGTTTTTCTAAAACAGTATAAATTTTATATTCTGAATTTCCTTTAGATGTTTTATACCAATAACAAAATTCTGAATCATATTCATCAGAATCAAAAAGAGGATCTTCTGGAATTTCTGGAATATAACTTTCAACTCCCTGAGCAAAAATACCATTTTCTATTTTATCTCTTTCTATACATTTCCATTCTCTAATTTCGGGATATTTTCCATAGTCTCTATAATAAGCATTTAATGCTTTTTCTAATATCGCTAAGTCCTCTACTCTTTTATTGTCTCTTTTTTCTGGATATATTCCCCTAATAAATAAAAATATTATACATAAAAAGAATATAACAATTATTGTATAAAATAAAATTTCTAAAAAAGAAAATCTCTGAATCTCTTTTTCGGCAAATAAATTTTTTATTTTATTTTCCATTTTGATTATTATTCAAAAATACCTGACTATGAAAATAAGCAAATCTTATTTTTTCATTTTGATTTATTTTCTTAAAAATATTTTGGGTTATTCTGCTTGATATTTCATTACGATTAGACGCTAAAGTAGGATAACGAACAAAAACATCCGCACCACTTGGTTGAAAATAGGTTCGTGAATATGGTTTTTCTTTATTTTTTTCATAGTCTTTAAGAACTATTCTAGCTGATTCTTCGGCTATTTTTTGAGCTTCATCAATATCACTATCAAAAGTTATAGGAAAACTTACTTCGTCCAAAATAAAATTATCCTTTTTTGTATAATTAATAATATCTTCTTCAAATAATTTGGCATTAGGAATTAAAATAGTTCTCCCAGATGTCTCTTCAGAAGGAATTGTCCCCCCTATTTCTTTAACATGAATATGCGACAAACTAATATCAGAAATATCCCCTTTAACATTACCAATAATTACCCGATCTCCAATTTCAAAAGGTCTTTTTATTACAACCATTAACCAAGCAGCCATTCCGCTAATTGGCCTTTGTAAAGAAAACCCTAAAGAGGCACTAATTAAACCTGCAAACAATCCGATACTAACCAAAGATCCAGAATAAGATAATACCCCAAAAACAATCAAAAGTAAAACAGCAATATATTTGATCGCTCTAGAAAATATTTCAATATCTGAACGTTCTTTTTTGTTTTTAGCTTTTTTAAGAAGATAACTTTTTAAAGTATTAAACACATAACAAAAAATCCAATATAAAATTGTAAGACTTATAGCTGTAAAAAGTATCTTTAAGGGTAAATTTCCATTAAATTGATTGATAAAGTTAAACATATTTTTAATTTAAATTCGTTATTTCACCTATAATTATATCAATTATTTTTTAAAAAGAAAAGCATAAATTAGAAAAAAAATAAACTCTTATAAGCTTGAATAATATAAAAAGCCTATTATCGTCAAACGATTAACAGGCTTTTGTAATTTTATCAATAATTTTGTTAGCCCCAAGTTCTTTTAACAATTTATTGCCTATCGTATTAGTAATACCGATACTGTAAATGCCATTTCTTTTTGCTAACATAATGTCAATTGGTCCGTCTCCAATATAAATAGCTTGGCTACAAAATTCTTTTAAGTCTATATTGAGATATTTCGCAAACAAGCTGATATGATTTACTTTATAAGACTCTCTTCCTAAAATAAGTTCAAAAAATTTAAAAATATCAGATTGTTTCATTTTTTCTTCAGTATCAATAACAGAAGAATTTGTGCTAGCAAATATTTTTATTTTTTTTCGTTTAAGTTCTTTTAAGAATGTTTTTACTCCTTTAAATGTTCTAGGTTTTTCAATATTAATTCTTTCAAAAAAAATATATATCAAATTATATATTTTTTTCTTTAATATATATAATGATTTTGAATAGTTATTATCTAGCATGCTAGAGTAAAATCTATTTAAAAGAAAATTAAAACCTAAATCTGACATCCATTTTAATATTTTACGGTATTTTTTTTTACTGTCAAAAATAGTACCATCTACATCAAGAATAACAAACTTAAAATTTATTAACAATTTTATATCCTCCTATTTTTAATTTTGAAAGATCATTGTCTTTCAATAATATATTTTATAACACATATGGCAAAAAGATCAATAGGCCGATAAAAATAGAACCGATAACCACAACTAAAACAGCTGAAGCAGAAAGATCTTTTATTTTTCTAATTTTATGATTAAATTCTGGTTCAAGAAAATCTAAAACCCTTTCAATTTGAGAATTAATAAGTTCTAGTCCTAACACTAAAACAATGACTAATATTAATATTATTCTTTCTAAAACTACTAAAGGATAATAAAACATAAAAAAAACAACTAATAATGCAACCATTATTTGAATTTTAAATGTTTGTTCTTCTCTAGCCGCTGCTTTTAATCCTATAATGGCTGTCTTTATACTTGACATTAATTTTTTAAAATTGATCATATATTTATATTATAAAGAATTATTTAAATTTTACCAGAAAAAGCTGGGACAAAAATTGCCCCAGCTATATAAAATCATATTATTCCCAGTTTTTCCCATTTTCTTGTTTCTTCATTAAATTTATGTCCTAAAATTCCGAATATTTTTTTTATTTTTAACTCAAAATTTTTATCATTTGCCTCAATAAGATTAAATTTTAAAATTTGATCCGGCGATGGATTCCCAAGATGATATAAATAAAAACATTTTTCATATTCATCTTCTTTTATGGCAAATTTTTCTTTTTCTCCTTCTTTTGGAAAATTCTTTTTTAATATTTCTTCAAATATTATTTTCAACTTTTTATTCCTTTCTTTAAATTTTTTTACAGAAACAAAAAAGCAAAAACCTCCTTTCTTTTTTTAATGATCAAAAAAATAAAAATATCAATATAAATTATTGATACATTATTATTGTAGCAAAATTAAAAAATTAATCAAATCTAATAATATTATTCTAGTTTTATTGCTGTACCGTAAACTAATAGTTCGGCTGCTCCAGACATAATTTGAGAAGTAGTAAAACGAATACCTATAATTGCGTCAGCCCCAAGATCTTCAGCCTCTTTTATCATTCTTTTTACAGCCTCTTCCCTAGCTTCGTTTAACGCCTGTGTGTATTCTTTTATTTCTCCACCAACAATATTTCTAAACCCTGCTATAATGTCTTTACCAATATGTTTGGCCCGAATAGTATTGCCACGCACTAATCCTAAACTTGTTTCAATTTGTCTGCCAGGTATATTATTTAAAGTTGTTAATATCATATTTATTTTTCTTTTATTCTCTCTTTAATAAGAGATATTAAAATGGTTATTGTCCCTAATATTATAGCGATAACTCCATATCTAATTATAATCGGAATTGTTGTGTCTTCAAAAAATTTGTACAAACCAAAACCAATTAAAGTTATTGTCCCAACGGAAAATAATATAAGGCCTAATATATTTAAAAACCTCATCTTAATTTATTTCGTAAATAATATTTACTGTGACCTTTATCTTATTTTCACCTACTTCTATTTGAGGAGCTACTTCGCCAATAGTTTCTATGTTTGTTGCCGTTTTATAATCATAAAAATAAGGCATTACTTTGCTCTCGTTAAAATTAACAATTCTAACTAGTTTAATTCCTAATTGAGAAGCAAGTTCTTCTGCTTTTTCTTTAGCTTCTTTAATCGCTGATTCTCGGGCTTGTTTTTTAAATTCTTCTTCCTGATCAATCGTAAATTGGAGATTTCCTATTTGATTGGCTCCAGCATCAGTAGCTTTCTGAATAATAGTACCTATCTTTCCCATATCTCTAATTTTAACTTCTAAAGATTGTCTAATTTCATAACCAACTAATACTCTTTTGCCATTAGGATATAATAGTGTTTTTTCATACCACTCATACCTTGGATAAATATTAAAACCTATTGTTTTTAAGTCTTTTTCTTCTACTCCTTGTTCTTTTATAGAATTAATAATTGTGTTCATCTTTTGAGTATTTTCCTCCATTGCTTCTGCAATTTCCTTTTTTTCTGTTACTACTGAAAAACTAGTAATTGCTAAATCTGGTTTAACATAAATTTCTCCTATACCAGAAACACTTATTGTATTTCTACTTTCAAGATCTTGGCCAATGTATTTCCCTTCTTTAATTTTATTTTGGATACTAGTAAAAATATAAATTGTAGAAATAAATAAAAATAATATTAAAACAACGGAAAAACTTTTTAATAAAAATTTATTTTCATTTATTTTTAAATCTTGATATTTGAACATATTATTTTAATTTACATTATTTAAACCACTAACCTTTTAATAATTTTATTATAACACAGAAACAAAAGAACTCCCTAAAAGAGCTCTCTTGATATTTGATTAGAATCCTTATCTTTAAAAATCTACTTTTTCATTGGTCTAGCCTCGTCCACTATAATCTTTCTTCCGTCTAAGTCTTTTCCATTAAACATTTCTTTTGCTTTTCCAGCTTCTTCGCCTGAAGACATTTCTACAAAGCCAAAACCTTTTGACCTTCCAGAAATTTTATCTTTTATAATAGTTACTGATTCTACTGTACCAGCTGCTCCAAAAAACTCTTTGAGACTATCTTCCGTTGTGTCGTAGGATAGACTCCCTATATAAAGTTTCTTTTCCATTTTTCTCAAAAATTAAGTTATATTACGACCTGCTCTTTATAAGAACACGACATTTATTTTATAAATAAAAAACAAATGTATTTTAAATATACAGGAAACAATTTATCCTGTCAAATTATGCTTTTTAAAATAAATTATTTCTTAAAAAACAATATATAATAAATTCTTGCCACACAAATAACAGTAGCCCAAATAAACCACCAGATATTAATATTTAGAATTGATGGTATCCATTTTACTAATATTACTCCGATAAACATTCCTGCAAGTCCCGTCAATTTAACGTCTAACCATCCCATCTTTTTGACACTATCTTCCGCCCATTGAAAAAAAGACATATTTTTATTTTACATTGTTATTTTTCGACCTTTCTAAAATTATCTTTTTTAATAAAACTTAAAATGATTTTTATAGATCCAATCAAAAATATCAAAGGACAAACTATTATTGCTGTGAGAAAAAATATTACTTCAAAAAAATTCATTATATATTTTAATATTATAATATTTTCACTTATTTCTGCTAAAGCATAAAAAACATTGTGCAAAATAACAAATAAGAAAAAACTAACTGCCGAAACCCCTGTTAATAACAAATATATTTTTAATTTACCCACTACTTTTTGCTTAAAAGTTAAGAAAACAAGTAAGACACCTAAAAACGAAAATAAGGCAAAAGGCATTAGAAATAATGGAAAACCTCTAATAAGTTCTCCTATTACTGGTATAAAAAATTGACACAATATAATAATAAAAACTATTATTAAAGCCCAAAAAGTTGTGATTAAAGATTTTGTCATTATTCTATTTTAACACTTTAAAATTACTTTTAAAGCAACAGATCTTCTGCTTGTTTTTTAAGAATAAGAATCTTTTTTTCTGGAACTTTTAACTTTTTAGATAATTTTTTGATATCAATATTTAAAATATCTTGAGCTAACATCATTTTTTCTGAAACAAAAAAATCAGCTAAATAAGAGTTTAAACCTGGTAAAATTGTAATAGGATAAAACTTGTTATTTTCAATCAAATATTCTAATCCTTTTGTTCTTGGGTATCTCCAACCAAGCGCATTTATCCCTATACATTCAAAATAATCTAAAGTTTTTTGAGTAAATTTAGTATTTGTAACCATCATTGTTTTTACCTTAAATCCTTCTTTTTCTTTGGATTTAAAAAAGGGACTATTACAAATATCTAAAAATCTAGCATAATTGGCTAAGGCATCTTTGGAATGTACTTTCTCCCCTGGCAAGTTTCTATATTTACATTCACCCAAATATATTGTATTTTTTTTATGAGCTATAAAATCTATTTCATAACTTCTAATACAGTGTCCCGGAATATATTGATTAATTTTTACATCATATCCTAATTTTTTTAAAATTTCGCCAATAAATTTTTCAAAAGGAAATCCTGTTGGTCCTAATTTTTTTATTCCTTTTTTTAAATTAAATTTTAAAGCCGCTTTGGGGGTTTTAGAATTTAACATTTTTCTTACTTTTGAGAAAATTTCTGATGTTTTAATTCCTGGATAAGCTTGTTTTTTAATAACTTGAGCAATATCTTGGGCTAATTCTTTTGAAGCTCCAACTCTTCTGGCTGAATTATATACTTTTTGAAAAGAGAATGGTTCTTTTTCACCATTCAAATTAATAACATCTAAAGAATTCATAAATATTAATAAAATTTAATTACGCATTTCCTTTTTATACTCTAGATAAGAATAAACCATTGTATAGATTACAGTAAAAATAGCTGAGCCTAAGATTAAAAATATCACGTATTTAGGAAATAAAATTCCCATAAAACTAATTATTCCAGCGATTTTAAATAATTTACTTCCAATCTTATGAGTTTTATCCCAAACATTGTCACTGCTTAATGTCCAAGGAGTTCTTATCCCTATAAACCAATTTCTTTTTGCATTTTCCATTAAGACGCCTGCATAATAAAAAATTATTCCAATAGCCGGAAGAATAAACACATTTATATCAAATCTTTTCCCAAGATTCCAAGCAAGAGTAATACAATAAATATAAAATAAAAATATTGTTATTAAAACTATAAATGAATCAAAATACTTTCTAAATTTTTTAATATTCTCTTTTAATGGATCTATTTTTGGGATTAATACAAAAATAAGCAATAAGCCGACTAAAATAATTGGGAATAAGAATACTCCCCAAAACTTAGACATATAACCGTCAACCTCTCCTTTTGTGTTCCAATGAGAAGCAGTTATATCTGGCATTTGAGAGTAAAAATAGATTCCAATAATAAAAGATATTAATATAATCCCTAAAATGATTATTTCATTTTTTTTCATATTTTATTTATTTAAAAAAATTTCTTGAGTTGGATATGCAAACTCAATTTCTTCTTTTTCAAATTCCTGTTTAATAGCTAAATTAATATTCTGTTGAGTATCCATATATAATTTATAGTCCGAACTATTAAAATAATAAACTATTTCAAAATCAAGACTAAATTCTCCAAATTTCTTAAAATGAACCCTATCTAACTCAACTAATTCAACCTCTTGCATTATCTTTTCTATTATTGAAGGAATCTTTTTAAGTTTTTCTGTGGAGGTTTTATAAACAATATTTAAAGAGAAAACTGTTCTTCTTTTTTTCAGTTTTTTGTAATTATGAATCCTGGCTTCTGTTAACTGTTTATTTGATATTACTAATTCTTCTCCTTGTAGTGTCTGCATACGAGTTGATTTTATGCCAATATTTTTTACAGTCCCAGAGTCATTTCCAACTACAATAAAATCCCCTATCTTAAATGGTTTGTCAAAATAAATAGAAAAGGAAGCAAAAACATCTGATAAAACTCCTTGGAGAGCAAAAGCAATAGCTACACCTCCAATCCCAAGCCCAGCTACAAGGGTTGTAATATTATATCCTAAGGTTTGTAAAATTATTATTATAGCTATAATCCATAGAAACGTTTTTAATGTTTTGCTTAAAATATAAATTGCAGAAGGATCAAATTTATCTTCTTTTGCCTTTTGCGCCGTAATTATTCTTTTAGTTCCATAATCAATAATTTCTTGTCCGGCTTTAATAAAATAATAAATCGTAAGAATAATTAAGGAATATAATACAAACTTATTAGTTATTACTGGTAAATTTAAAAATTGGAAACTTAGATATAAAGAGAAAAGAATATAAAAAGGTAAATTAATAAAATTAATAATTTTTAGTAATAAGTTTAAAAAATCTGTCTGCTTGTGTCCAGCAAGTTTTTTTATTTTTTTAATTATAATCTTTTTCACGATTTTCAAAAAAATCATTGCTAAGAAAAAAACTATCAAAGCAATAAAATAGTTTTTAATAGGATTATTCCAAAAATTATCGTAAGAGAGTAATTGATTAAATTTATTTATTATATTTGCCATATTTTTAAAAATAATTAATTTGCATTGACTTTCTAACCTGATCCATTGTTTCTTGGGCCACTTTTCTTGCTTTTTTAGTCCCTTGCTTTAAGATTTTCATTACTTTTTCCGGATTTTTTTCAAGATCCTTTCTTTTGGCTCGAATTGGAGTAAGTAAGTTTTCTAATACATTTATCAATCTTTTTTTAACCTCTACGTCTCCCAACCCTCCTTTTTTATAATGTTTTTTTGTTTTTTCCAATCCTGTTATATCTTTATCAAAAGCATCTAAATAAGCAAATACTATATTTCCTTTAATTTGCCCTGGATCCTGAATACGAATGTGTTTTGGATCAGTATACATTTCCATAACTTTTCTTTCTACTTCTTTTTTTGAATCAGAAAGATAAATCGCATTATTAAGTGATTTACTTGCTTTTCCCTTGCCATCTATCCCTGGCAAACGACTTGTTTTAGAAAAAAACCCCTTACATTCATTTAATATTTTTTTGCCTCTTCCATAAGTCTTGTTAAACTTACGGACGATTTCATTTACTTGTTCTAAAATTGGTAGTTGATCATCCCCTACTGGAACAAGATTGGCTTTAAAAATAGTAATGTCAGCTGCCTGACTTATGGGATAAGTTAAAAAACCAACTGGAACATTTGCTCCATATCCTTTTTGTTTCATCTCATCTTTTATGGTTGGATTTCTTTGCAACCTGGCTAAAGTAACAAGATTAAGAAAATATAAATTTAATTCTGCAAGTTCTGGGATTGCTGATTGAATAAGAATTGTTGTTTTTTCAGGATCTATACCAATGGAAAGATAATCTATGGCTACCTGTAATATTGCTTTTCTTATTTTTCCTGGATTATCAGCATTGTCTGTTAAGGCTTGAGTATCTGCTAGCATAACAAATTGGTCACAAGAGTCCTGAAGTTTTACTCGTGATTGCAAAGAACCAACAAAATGACCTAAATGTAAAGGACCTGTTGGTCTATCACCAGTCAATATTCTTTTTCTCTTGTTTTCTTTCATATTTTTATCTTTCTTTTATTTTATTTAATTTTATCAAAGAATCATTCTATTATCAATCAAATAAAAAAACCCAAGAATAATATTCTTGGGCAATTTTATACAAATAAAGTTTATTTTCCAAACAAACCTTTAAACCATCCCCAAATACCTCTAGTTGCTTTTTCATCTTGAATCATTTCTTGTAGTCTATCCTGTCCTTGTTCCATACTTTGAATTTGTTCTTGTATTAATGTTCTTGCTTCTTCCTCACAATCGCAGTCTCCTTTAAGTTCTTTAAGTTTTTGGATCCTTATTCGATTTTGATCCACCAAATTTTGTAATTCTTCTGCTGTTTTTTGATCACCACCAGCAAAAAATCTTAAAATTCTATTTCTATTTCTAATTGTTTCTTCAGCTTTTATAGTTTGTTGAATGGAATTATTAAACTCTTTGGCAACCTCAGAAACTTTATTACCAATTCCTCCAATCAAGTCCTCCATAGAAAGAAGAGCATGTACTGCTATTCTTACTTCATTCTGATTCTGATATGCTTTTTGTAAATTACCTCTCATTGATTTAATCTCTCCAATCATTTCATCTCTTTTTTCTTTTATCATCGATTGCAATTCGTTAAAATTTCTTGCTCGCAACTGTTGTCCATTCACAGTATCAATTGATCCTTCTTCTTGTTCTTGTACTTGTGTTTGTGTTTGTGTTTGCTCTTGTGTTTGATCTTGTGTTTGCAATCCTTTCTGTCCGTTCTCTTCTTGAATTTGTTCGTCTTCATCCGTCTGAGACATTCCTTGTTGGGACTGTCCTTGAGAATCACCTTGTTTTTGATCACTTTCTCCTGCATTTCTTGCAAGAACAAAAGAAAAAATCGTTAAACTAGTAAAAACAAATAGAATCAAAAAAACACTTAATATTTTTTTCATGATATATATTTTAATTTTCTATCCGACCTTTAACATTATTTATTTTTCTTCTCTTTCTTTGGTTTCTTTTTTAATGATTTTCCAATGATAAAGATATAAAGGTAAACCGATTAAAATCAAAGATAAATTTAAAGATGCATCTCTATGCCTTCTAGCAGTAATTGGATCAACTTTTAAACTGCTTTCTTTCCAATTATTATAATCAACTAGCCAATTCTTAATCTTTTCTTCCTCCTCTTCTGAAAAACATATTTCCTCTTCTTTGTCTATTTCTCCTTCAATGTCTTTTATCCTTGAGTCAGAAAAAGGAGTAGGCACTTGCTTATAAAGTATTCTTTGTTCTTCTTCGGCCTGAGTGAAAATAAAGGCCTTAAGCCCCATATTAAGAAAATTAACACTACCAATAATTAAAAGTATTAATCCTAATAAGGCAAAAATATAAAGATAAATTGTTCTAACTAAAGATTGTTTTTTCATATTTTATTGTATTAATCCTGTGCATCTCCAGTTTATTACTGCTTCTCTGGTTATAATGTCAATGACACAAGCAGGATTACATCCTTGTTTTTCAATGTCTAAATCTATCCAATATGTCCCTGTATTTTCATTACAAACATAGATATCTTTTAATCTATCTCCGCATTCACTTTCTATAGCTATTTGTTTAGCATCTGCCAAGCTTAAGACATTTTTAGTATCTTTGTCCATACAATATTCTTCTGTAAAAGTTTGTTCATTATCCATCTTACATTGACGCGGATAAGTCTCAAGAATTGGATATCCTGCTTCTACACATTCATCAAAATTAGTTATACTAACTTGATCATTATTAAAAACTCCCTCACATTTACCGTCTATACATTCACATGAGTTTGGAGCCAAACAAAAGCATTCTCCTCCAGTCTCTGATGGTAATTTGTCTTTATTATAACAACCACAGTTACAGTCTCCTGTTTCTCCAAAAACTACACAATCACTGTCTTCATTACATTCTTTTGACACTTCTTCTCCTGTATCTGAAACCCTTCCATTTTCAGGAGCTGATATCGACTGTTTCATTAAATAATATGAGCCTAAGACAATCACAATAATAATTATTACCGCTATGATTTTATTCATATTTTTTATTTTAGTTAATCTATATTAATTTTATATTATCTAAAAATTTCTGTCAAAGTATAATGATTTATATTTTTATTATTTTTTCCCAAGGTAAATCTGCTTTTCCAAAATGCCCATAACTAGCAGTTTTACCATAAATAGGCCTAAGAAGATTTAATGTTTTAATAATCCCTTTTGGACTAAAATCAAATTTGTTTTTAACTATATTAGTTAAATTCTCTCCTTTCTCATTAGCCACTTCAACCATTAATGGTTCCACTTTTCCTATAGCATATGAAACTGACACTAAACATTCTTTGGCTAAATTATTAGCTACAATATTCTTAGCTACAAAGCGACACATATAAGCAGCTGATCTATCAACCTTACTTGGGTCTTTGCCAGAAAAACATCCTCCTCCATGAGGAACTAAACCACCATAAGTGTCAACCATTATTTTTCTTCCTGTTAATCCCGTATCCGCTGAAAATCCTCCTTTAACAAATTTACCTGTTGGATTTATTAGTATCTCTATATTGTTAATATTTCCAACAATAGATTTTATTAATTTTTCAATGATTATTTTATGAATTTCTTCTTGAGAAATACTTTCATCGTGTTGACAACTAATTAAAATTGATTTGATTTTTCCATTTTGTATAGTTACTTGAGATTTGCCATCTGGTTTAAGCCATGGAATTTTATTGTTTTTTCTCAATGTTTCTAATCCTTTGGTTAGTTTATGAGCTAAAACAACTCCTTTAGGTAAAAATTCTTTAGTCTCGTTTGTGGCATAACCATACATTATACCTTGATCTCCTGCTCCTCCTTTATCTACTCCTTGAGCAATATCAGGAGATTGATATGTAATATTTGTTATTATTTTTAAATCGTCCTCATACCCAATGTTTTTATAAATGTTCTTTGCTATTTTTTCAAAATCAACTTTGGCCTTTGTAGTTATTTCTCCTCCAATAACTAAAAGATTATGCCCTCCAAAACTTTCTACTGCTACACGAGATTTTGGGTCTTGAGTTAAACATTCATCTAATATAACATCTGAAATCTGATCGCATACTTTATCAGGATGTCCAGATGTTACACTTTCTACGGTATAAATTTTTATATTGTTAAACATAAATATGATAAATTAATTAAAAAACTTTCTCAAAAAAAGAAAGATTTTCAAAACTAAATTAATGGTTTTACTGACCCTTATCTTCCCTCTAATGAGGATGGAATTGGCACCTTCTTTAAGTAGTCAACTTAAAGGGTTACCGGCAGGATCATAAGGCCTATCCCTCCCCTGCACTCTTGATAAGCTATTCAATTGTTATATTTACTTTATTAATTAAAACTAAATTCTAATTTATAAATAAAAAAGCCCCGAAGGGCTTTTCTATTTAAGCTGCTTTTAGATCAGCAGACTCTTCTATGCGAGTTACATTTACTGCGTTTGGTCCTTTTGGAGAATCACCTTTCTCAAAAGATACCTTATCGCCTTCTTTCAACTCATCATAACTTACATCTTTGAGCTCATTGCTGTGAAAAAATAAATCCTTTTCTTCACCTTCTATAGCAATAAATCCAAATCCTTTATCTGTAAGTTTTTTTATTGTTCCTTCCATGTGATTGAAGATATAATTAATTAATTAATTATTCCAAGAATTATCTTGGAATTAGTACCCTAAAAACTCGACTATATTTTTATTTGGTAACTACCTAAAAGAAACATTAGCATATAAATTATAATCAGTCAATATAAAATTGAAATCAATTATTTTTTATTAAGCAATCCAATTACAATCATTATAGTTCCTCCGCCAACCCAGATTATTAATTCAATCCCTGAATGAAAAAATATTCCAATAAGAGCCCAAATAATACCAAGGATTATATGAATTTGATAAGGAAATTCTTTTTTCATTTATTTTCAGATTTATCTTCTTTTAAAAACTTTTTTCCTATACCTTCTACGGCTCTTAAAATCTCCAAAGGAACAGCAAAAACAATTGTATTGGATTGATCAGAGCTTATATCGTTGATGGATTGAAGAGTTCTCAGATGAAGAGCGCCTTGATTTTCAGATAAAATTTTTGCAGCTTTAGACATGTTTTCAGCTGCCACTGCTTCTCCTTCGGCCTTGATAATTATCGCTCTCTTTTCTCTTTCTGCTTCTGCTTGTTTCCCAATAACTCTTTTCATTTCTTCTGGTAATGTTATATCTTTTAATTCCACATTATTAACCTTAATCCCCCAAGGATCAGTAGCTTTGTCAATAATGCTTCTTATATTTTCGGAAACTCTATCTCTTTGAGAAAGAAGTTCATCTAAATCTACTTGTCCTACAGCATCACGCATTGTTGTTTGAGCCAACTGTGAAATAGCGTAGAAAAAATCTTCTACTTCTAAAACTGCTTTGTCAGCTTCACTCACTCTATAATAAATAACGGCATTAACGCTTACCGAAATATTATCTTTAGTAATCGCTTCTTGGTTAGGGACATCTACTGCTTTTACTCTTAAGTCTACTTTTTTATAGAAAAAAAATATTGGCCAAATCATCCTCCATCCAGGCTTCATTAAACCATCATATTTTCCTAATTTAAATCTGACTCCGTTTTCATACTGATTAATCTGTCTAATTGAAATTAAAACTAGAAAAAGAAACACTCCTAAAATTGTATAAAATATATTTATCATAATTTTTATTATTTATTAACAATTATGACCTTTTTAAGTTAATTAAAGTTCTTCTTTTTGAAATTTTTCTTCTTGAACCTGATCCAATTTTCTAAGAACTTTGGTCAATTCAGCCACATGTTCTTTTTCATCATCCATAATATGAGTTAAAACTTTCTTAATTTCCTCATTGTCTGTTTCATCTATATGCTCTTGATATTGATTAATGGCTTCTAGCTCCCCCACAAAATCTTCTCTTAAATTTTTTAAATCTTTGTTGTTCATATTTTTATTGTCTTTATTTAATTTTGACCTTTATAGTTTTATTTTAACAAAAAAAATAATTTATATACAATTTAAAACCATCGTCTTACTTGTTTTTTATATTTTATGTATTTATTCCCAAAAACTTTTTCCAGATTTTTTTCTTCATAAGGAATAAATAATATTTCCATTAGGACTACAAATATTATAGGAAATATAAATGTGATTAATGTCCCGTGCAAAATAGCTGTCCCTAATAATATAGATGTCATACCTAAATACATTGGATGGCGACTGATCTTAAAAGGTCCTGAAGTAATAAACTCTGAAGGATCCTCAAAGGGTTTTACTGTAGTTTTCTTCTTAGAAAAAAGTGAATCTGTCCACATATTTAAGATTATTCCAAAAATAATAAATAAAAATCCAAAGTAAGTATATGGAGGAAAAATTACTTTTTTTATTGGAAAAATAAAATGTAGCACTATTGATAATATTAAAAATATTATAAAATATTTTGGTGGTAAAATTTTTTTCATGTTTTTTTATTTTAAACACCCTACACTTTCTCCGGCAATATATCCTGTGGTCCAACATAACTGTAAATTATATCCTCCGGTAGGACCATCAAGATTAAGTATTTCTCCTGCAAAGTATAAATTATCAATTAATTTTGATTTCATTGTTTTTTGATCAACCTCGTCCAGCTTTATTCCACCAGTTGTTATAATCGCCTTCTTAAAACCCTCTAGTCCTTTTAATTCTAAACTAAATTCCTTTAAAAGATGAACTAATCTCTTTCTTTCTTTTTTGGTAACAGAATTAACTTTTTTATTAAGATTAATTTTAGATAAATTTACAATAACTGGTATTAGTTTTTTAGGTAATAAATCGTTAAGCCCATTTCTAAATAGCTTATTGGGATTTTTTTGAAAATCTCTTTGAATTCTTTTATCAAGCTTTACAAAATCTAATGCTGGCTTAAAATCAATTTGCAGTTTAATTTTATTAGGTAGCTGTTCCCCTATTTCTTTACTCATGTCAAGAATTATTGGTCCGCTCATACCATTTGCTGTAAAAATTGCCTCTCCAAATCTAGAATTAATCTTTTTATTATTTTTATAAATACTAATTTCAACATTTTTTAAACTTAATCCCTCAAGTCTTTTAATATATTTTTCTTTAACAATAATTGGTACGAGTGACGGAGAAGTTTTAATAATTGTATGACCAAGTTTATTAGCCCATATATGTCCTTCTCCAGTAGAACCTGTTCCCGGATAAGATTTTCCCCCTGTACAGATTATAAAATTATCTGCTATAATTTCTTCTCCACTTGTTAGTAAAATCTTTTCAATTTTATTTTCTTTTTTTATAATCTTTCTCACTCCTGAATTCGTTCTTATATCAACATTATTTTTTCTTAAATATTTAATAAGAGTATTGAGTACATCTTGGGATTTATTGCTCATAGGAAAAACTCTATTTCCTCTTTCAACTTTTGTTTTTAATCCATTATTCTCAAAAAATTCTATTGTTTCGTTTATCCCAAATTTAGAAAATGGAGAAAAGAGAAATTTTCCTCTTTCTCCAAATTTATTTATTAAATCTTTTAATTTTTCTGTTTTGTTGGTCAAATTACATCTTCCTTTTCCAGTGATTAAAAGCTTAGTTCCTAGTTTTTTATTTTTTTCAATTAAAATAACACGAGAGCCAAGCTCTCCTGCTCTTCCTGCTGCAATCATACCAGCAGGGCCTCCTCCAATTACAGCAATATTATATTTCATATATTGATCATAATAAAAAAATATCGTTTTGAAAAGTGTAATTTATTAAAAGAGACAAAACTTTATTTGTTCTGTCTCTATATTTATTATTCTAAAATTTTTAAAATTTCCTCGTATCCTTTATTTTTTGCAGCTTCTATGACTGAATCTTGAATAATAGCCCCTTTTTCAATCAAGAATTTCACTACCTCTATTTTTCTTTTTCTAACTGCTGTAAGAAGGGCTATACCTTTTTTAGCGTTAATATTAGCTCCATCTTTTTCAACTAAGAACTTTACCGTTATTAAATCACCTTTTGCAGCAACTATTCTAAGAACATGTCTCCTAGAATAATTACCAACAGATGCCTTAACCCCCCTAGCAAGAAGCCATGTTTCCCATGCTGGTTTTTCCGCTTCTCTTGTTCTTTTAATAACTTTTTCTGCTAATGCTTTTTCTCCAAACTCTTTTTTAAATTTTTCTAATGCTTCTGGACAAGCATTATTTTCCTTCAACCATTTTACTGTAATGTACTTCATCTTATACCGCCTTTTTTGTTTTTTTTAAAAGAACTTATATTAAATAATGAGCCCAAATTGGGCCCATTTATATAATAACACATTTAAAATAAAAACCAATAATATACTTTTGATATCTTGTTTATCCTTCTATCTGCTTAAAAGTTTGCTTTTTTATTTCAACTATCGCCCCTAAGGCCCAGCAAATTCCTAAAAGTGAGATAATCCATCCGACAAAAGGAAGATCAGTAATTATAGAAAATAATATTACTCCCAAAACCATAGCCCAGATTAGAGAAACTTCTGCTTTTTTAGTCCACCATTGTAATAATTTCTGACCTAAAACTATTCCTATAAAAATCTCAGCTATATACAAAACAATTAAATAAAAAACAAAGGTAATCAAGGCAAGCGGAATTCCAATTACGGTTATAAGGACTAAAATTAAAATTATAGGGGTAATAATAAGATAAATTAAACCCCAACCGAGACTATTCCAAGATCTATCTATCATTCTTTTTGCTATTGCTTTACTTTGTTTTTTAGCTAAAACAACTATAAGCAAACCTATTAATAATAAGCCCAAAAGACTTATTATTTTTCTTAAAAAATAAGAAATTCCTAATGAACTTTTCAAAGTTAAAGATGATGGAACAAATCCTTTATAAACAGTTTCTCCTTCTATTTCTGTGCCTTCTTTTATTTCTGCTTTTTGAGGAGCACTATAAATTAAATCTCCTTTAATTTTGGTTTGAGGATATAAAATTAATTGACCTTCTTTTTCAGACTCAATACTAAAATCAACATCTCCTCCAACTTCACTAGCTAAAATTATACTTTCTCCTAGACCTGTAACATCCCCATTTACTTTACCTCTAATTTCAATATTTCCTCCAGCAGTCAAAATATCCCATCCAATTTCTGCTTCTTGACTAACAATTATTATCCCCCCAAAAGCGTTTAGATTTTTACCAATCTTACTGTCAATTTCTATTGTCCCTCCAGCTACTCTTACATTGCCAGATACTTCTCCTTTTACTTTTACAGTTCCTCCAGCCACTATTACATCTCCTTGAACTGGCCCTGTAATATTGATTGTTCCTCCTGTTACGATAACATCTTTTTTAGCTTGACCATTAAAATCAATAATACCTCCTGCAGCAATAAAATTATTTTCAATTATTTCTTCTGGACCGACATAAATGTTCTTACCTCTTTCTCCAAAGGCAGCCTGTCCGATTAAAGGAAATGAAATTAAGAATAAAAGTCCTATTAATAATATTTTCTTTTTTAATTTAAGCATAAATTTAAATATTTTATTTATTTTTTAATTTATTAATATTTTTATTATATAATGTTAAGTCTTTTTTACAAATTCATTTATTAATATTGGAGCTGTAGTTGTTACTATTAAAAATAAAATCCATAATCTACCTGCAAAAATATTATAATCAGCCAATAATCTTTCAAGAGAATGACCTATTACAAAATAACCAAACACAAATTCAAAAAGAATTGTTGAAGCCAGCCAGATAATACCAACTGTAAATAATTCTTCTTTAGAATATTTAATTTTTAATTTGTTCAAAAAGATATAAGTTACTATAAAAACTATTATAATTGCAATTATAGTACTTAATTGATGAGCTAATAATTCTCCTAATCTTAA
>Ga0272441_10003764_pt1 | contig 28406 bp, 32 predicted proteins | sample SSMProp6N_FD_193582 | JGI IMG/M metagenome (GOLD analysis project Ga0272441, IMG submission 193582) | Marine sediment archaeal communities from Little Sippewissett salt marsh, Falmouth, MA, United States - SSM-Prop-6N | ecosystem: Environmental > Aquatic > Marine > Wetlands > Sediment ... | reverse complement strand
GTGGTCTCCGAAAGCGCTTCTCGATTCGAGTCGACCGAGCGTCGATCCAACGAAGCCGATCGTCAAGATCGTCTTCCGAGAGGAGGACACGGTTCTCCCCCTGGCGGAAGACCACGCGTTTGATCTAAAGGAGTACTACGACCATCCCGAGAGGTACCGCGCAGCGTTCGAACGGTATCTGCCCGGGTTTCACGCCTTGATCAATTGCATCTACTGGGAACCGAAGTACCCGCGTCTCGTGACCAAGGAGAGCATGCGCACCCTCTACGCCGATGGGCAACCGACGCTCCGCGTCATTGGAGATATCAGCTGCGATATCGACGGGGCGGTGGAAACCACCGTGCAAGCCACGGAGCCGGACGATCCGATCTACGTCTATGACGCGAAGACCGGCGAAATCGCATTCGGTGTCGAGGGCCACGGTCCAGTGATGATGGCGGTTGAGATCCTACCGACCGAACTACCACGGGAATCCTCGACGTATTTCAGCCGGATCCTGACGCAGTTCATCCCCGCGATTGCGGCCGCGGACTATGCGGGCGATTTCGACGCGCTTGACCTCCCCCCGGAGTTGAAGCGAGCGATGATCTGTCACCGCGGGAAGCTGACCCCAGACTACCAATACCTCTCGAAGTACCTCGATGCTGCGGCATAGGGAAGGCAAAGGAGAGTTCTCGTGAAACGCGTACTTGTACTCGGAGCTGGACTCGTAGCCGGACCGTTGGTCCGGTATCTGCTTGATGTGGAGGAATTCCACGTGACCGTTGCCAGCCGAACGGTGGCAAAGGCAAAGCAACTGGTGGGAAACGCGTCAAACGGCGTGGCCATGTCATTGGATGTGAACGATGAAGTGGCGCTCAGCACACAGATCGCCGAACACGACCTGTCGATCAGCCTTCTTCCCTACGTCTATCATCCGCGGGTTGCCCGGTTCTGTGTCGAACACAACAAGCAGATGGTTACGACATCATACGTCAAGGACGAGATGCGGGAACTCGACAGCGCGGCGAAGAGCGCTGGAGTCATCTTGCTCAACGAGATCGGTGTCGATCCGGGAATCGATCACATGTCGGCGATGCAGGTGATCCATCGGATTCAGGAGGCCGGAGGGAAGGTCGTCGGCTTCATGTCGAACACCGGAGGTCTTCCGGCGCCGGACGCGAACGACAATCCGTACGGGTACAAGTTCTCATGGGCGCCACGCGGCGTCGTCCTGGCCGGAAAGAACCCGGCGAGGTTCCTCAAGGATGAGGAGGTCATCGATGTCCCGGGTCCGGAGTTGTTCTCGTACCATTGGCCGTGCGAGATCAAGGGGTTCGGCCCGCTGGAGGTCTATCCCAACCGAGATTCGCTTCCGTACATCGATGCGTACGGCATCTCGACGGTGCGGTCGATGTTCCGCGGCACGCTTCGCTATCCCGGTTGGTGTCCGACGCTCAAGGCGATCGTTGAACTGAGACTCCTCGATGAAGAGGTGCGAGATGATATCGACGGTCTGACGTACGGCCAGCTACTCGCGAGGCTGATTGGGTCGGACGGTCCCGGACTGAAAGAACAGCTAGCCGCGCGGCTTGGCATCTCGGTCGGCGCCAAGCCGATCAAGGACCTTGAGTGGCTTGGCCTGCTCGGGGATGACGCGATCCCGGCGGCCGATAACACATACCTTGACGTGGTCGCCTCCCGCATGCTGGCCAAGATGGCGTACGCTCCCGGCGAGCGAGACATGCTGGTCATGCAGCATGAGTTCGTTGCCGAGTACTCCGACCGAACGGAGAAGATCTATTCCACGATGATCGACTACGGCATCCCCAACGGGGATTCCTCGATGTCTCGACTCGTCGGCCTTCCGGCGGCGGTCGCCGCGAGAATGATTCTCCAGGGAGAGATCAACTTGACCGGCGTCCACGTACCGATGATCCCTGAGATCTACGAGCCGGTCCTCGCAGAACTGTCGTCGATGGGCATCTCGTTTACAGAGACCGTGGAGATCCAATAGGCAGACGCGGAGGGAAGATCATGCGTTTTGGCGCTAGCGTGTCGGGCTTCTTCCATCACGCGAAACCGGAAACGTGGCCAAGCTTGGCGGGAGCGGTGGACGAGATCCTTGCGGTCGACGACACGCTGGGGGTCGAAATCTGGGGCGCTCGAGGAGTCGATCAACCGCAGGTGTGCGGGCAGGATCTGGTCGATCTGGCCGCGGCTTGTCGCGAAGCGGCGTTCGTTACGACGCATGTCCAGGGACGGCATTGGTCCTGGAACGCACGGCATCTTCGAGATGAGATCGATCTTGCGCATCGACTGGGTGCGGAGATGCTTGTACTTCACCCGATCTGCTTCGGCTTGGTACAGGAGAGCGATCGACCAGATTGGCCCGAGATCGTTCGCATTGCCGGCTATGCGAACAAGTTCGGCGTACGACTCGCCATGGAGAATACGAGAGACACGCTCTGGGCGCTGGATCGGATCTTGGACGAATTGGGAGACGATCCTGAGGAAACGAATCTTAGTATCTGTGTCGATGTCGGACACGCACACGTATCCGAAGATGCGGGGCGAGAGCCCGTCGTGAACTATATCGAACGATACGCCGACCAGCTGCTTCACGTGCACTTGCATGACAACCGGGGGACAGCCGATGAACACCTCGGTCTCGGCGAAGGGACGATCGACTGGCATCGTGCACTGGCCGCATTGGATCAGATAGGTTTCGAGAAGACGGCCGTATTGGAGTTCCATCCTCTCCAAGGGGAGTCTATGGCGGTGGCTATCGAGGAGGCTCTGAAGCTGTTAGGAAGCTGATTGGAGCTATGCAGGACTTGCGTGGCCGCTCTTGTGGAGGGTAGTCTGCGCCATAGAGTCATGACCGGATCATTCGGCAGGGGAGGAAACGTGTCGCGAATCGCGCCGGGAGAGAAGGCGGAGCTCCTATCCCATGTGTTTCGTTCCATCGATGCCGAAGCGATCGATCGGCTGTCTTCGATATGCCTCGAGATTCACCATGATGCGGGGGAACTCATCGCTCAAGAAGAGTCCTACGCTTCGGGGATCTACATCGTTCAATCCGGGCTGGTCAAGATCGGAAAACATGGAAGCTCGGGCGGCGACAAGCGGATCCTTCGGTTTCTCAGTGTGGGGGAGCTGTTTGGCCTTGAGGCGGTCGTGTTGGGACACACCAGCCATGTCCAGTATGCCAAGACGCTTCTTGACACGACGCTTCTGTTCATCGAGCGACGCAATCTCCTGGCATTTCGGGACCAGCATCCCCAGATGTGTACCGATCTCACACGGTGGCTCGCACGCGAAGTGGTGATGCTTGAAGTCAAGCTGACCCGCGCGGCGGTGGAGTCGATCGATCGAAATCTTGCACTGCTGCTTCTCGCGCTGGCACACAACTATGGACAGAGAGTGAAGGAAGGTGTGAAGATCGATCTTCCAGTCCCGAGGAAGACACTGGCCGAGATGCTCGGGGTGTCGCTAGAATCGTTGATGCGATCGCTGAAGCGGTTCCGAGAGCGGAGGTTGATCGCCACCTCTGGCAGACAGGTTACGATTCTCGACTTGGAGAGCTTGCAGGAGAGGGCGCGGATCACCCCGTTTTACCTCACGATCATCCAGGAAACCCTCTGACTTCTCACGGAACCTGAGGGCCGTGATCCACATAAGAACCGGTCCGAGGTTGGGGGTTCATCACATCGAGCGATGCCCGACGGGCCGCCTCAGGTCACACAAGGCGATCTGCCGTTTGCCCTCCGCTGCAGTGTCATGATGGTTAATTGACATGACGGACGATGCCAAAACGGATTGCCTGCAATCGATAAGCATACTATCCTTGGGCTCTAAAAGGAGCCCAAATGATCGCATTGGTCGGTTTCCTGGCGTTCTTCTGTGAGTTCGTTGACACATCGCTTGGCATGGGATATGGCACCACATTGACGCCCGTGCTGCTGCTGCTTGGATTCCCGGCGAGTGTTGTCGTTCCGAGTGTCTTGCTATCCGAGTTGCTCAGCGGCCTGTCGGCCGGAGCGTTTCACCATGGATGTGGAAACATCTCACTTGCGAAGGGAAGTCCCGATCGCAAGGTGATCTCTGTTCTTGCCATCACCGGGGTTGTTGGATCGATAGTCGCCGTCTTCGTTGCCATCAATCTTCCCAAGCAGGTGTTGAAGGGCTACATCGGCGCGATGGTCCTCGCGATGGGGATTCTTGTGCTGATCTTCCGGAAGCGGCAGATCCGTTTTTCCTGGCCGCGGATCTACCTCCTTGGCGCCGTGTCTGCATTCAACAAGGGGATCTCGGGAGGCGGATACGGGCCGTTGGTGGTGTCGGGGCAGATTCTCTCGGGAAGCGACTCGCGCAACGCAATCGGTGTAACCTCGTTGGCCGAGGGGCTGATCTGTTTGGCAGCGCTCTCGCTGTATCTTCTACTCAACGATGGCGTTGGGTGGATGATCGGCAATTGGCGTTTCTACACGCCGATGGTCGCGGGAGCGCTTCTGGCCGCTCCGGTGGCAGCGTACGCGACCAAGGTCGCCTCCAACAAGGTGGATCTGCGGATGGTCGTCGGCGTGGTGACCTGCATTCTCGGTGGATGGACACTGGTCAAGACTTTCTGCTAGAGAACCTGTTGCTGACGCAGAAGGGATAAGCCAAGCCATACGCGTCGTGCCAGCGCGCGTCATGCAAAGGGTAAGAGGATCCTTTGCACGACAAGACTTGCCAAGGGTCAGAAGACGGCGCTTGCCGATCGAACCTGAATTCATCAGGAAGCACTATGCGGCGCAGGCCGTGCAGGCAGGGTTTTTCTCGATGGCAATCTCGTCAAACCGCATCGCAGCGGCGTCGTACACCAACAGACGGCCGACCAGTGAGTCGCCAATCCGGGCGATCCACTTGATCGCCTCGGTCGCTTGCAAGGTACCGATCGTCCCTGGAACGGTTCCAAGAATCCCCGCGTGCTCGCCGGACAACACGGTCTCCGGTGGCGGCGGTTCGGGAAAAAGGCAGCCGTAGCACGGTCCCGCCTCTGTGCACAAGACGCTCACCTGTCCCTCCAGGCGGAAGATGGCACCGTAGATATAGGGAATCTTGAGATCGAGGCAGACATCGTTGATCACGTACCGTGTCTCGAAGTTGTCCGTGCCGTCGACGATTAGATCGTACTCTGCAGCGATCTGGCGGCCACTTGCTCGGTCGAAGCAGTCGGCGAACGTTTCCACGTGAACATCGGAGTTGAGATCGGCGATCCGAGCTTCGGCGCTCTCGACCTTCGGGTGACGAAGCATCGCTTCGCCGTGGAGTACCTGCCGCTGAAGGTTGGAGAGGCCTACGGTGTCATCGTCAACAATGCCAATCTGGCCGACACCGGCCGCTGCGAGGTATAACGCAATCGAGCTTCCAAGGCCGCCGGCGCCGACAAGCAGCACACGTGAGACTTTCAATCGTCGCTGTCCATCCTCTCCGAGTTGCGGAAGCACGAGATGCCGTGCATATCGCGCGCGTTCCCGATCGGAGAGATCTCGTTGTCGCATCGGACGTCTCGTCCTCCTTCCGTGGCGTTCTCATCATAAGTCCAACTGCCCGGGAAGTGCAGCTTGCGGTCTGTCGGATTGAGGTTCCGACAGCGCGAGTTCATAGGCGAAAACGTCGGCGTCGAAGTCGTTCCATGCTTGGTAACCGTGCTCGCGGAGAATCGGCAAGACAGCGGCTTCACCGTGTATCGTCTTTGGGAGCTTCGTCTCGATCTTCCGACCGCCATAGAGTCGGTGGATCTCCTCGACTAGACGGCGCATCGCTTCTGTCGTTCCGTCGCAGAAGTTGAGCGTTACCGCACCGATGCCACCCACACACTCCCGAACGCACGCGAGGGCGGCCAGCGCATCATCCCTTCGGATTCCGATCCGGGTCTCCAACCGCGAGACCGCGGCCCGCGGGTCAATATCGAATGGGAAGAACCGCCAACCATGGGGGAACCGCCTGTGGGCCAGCTCAAGGAATGGCGAACGAGCCACGAACTCGGCCGCTTCCTCTTCGCCGATCGGCTCAATGGCATTGGAGGAGCGTGCGGTTGATTCGCCTCCTGCGGGGCGTTCGAGGAGGACGAACTCCGCAACACGTTTGAACCCAAATGACTCGAGGATGTGGATCGACGCTTTATTATCGATATACGTTGACAGATGAATCGTCCCTGCTCCGGCGCGATGTGCGCTTTGGATCATGTATTGGGTCATTGCTTTGGCGGTGCCTTGTCCACGGCACGCAGGGTCGGTTCGGAGTCCCTCGAACCACGCGTGCTTCGGGCAGAGCCATGTCCGATGAGCGAATCCAACGATTTGTTTGTCCAGTACAGCGGCCACGGCTTCCCCCGTCTTCTCATTGAGCCAATCGGTGAGCGCTTCTGGGACCCAATCCTCGCCGTCCCAGATCTGGGATGAGATCTCCATGATTCGCGCACGATCGGCTTCGACCATCGGTCGCAAGATGAGCTCATCCTGAGACATCAGCGATCCTCCGGGAAGCCTGCTGTTGAGGGGGTAGGCGACGACAGGGTCAATGAACGACGTATTGCGGGCATCGAGAACACTCCTCCTATCGAAGACGACATGCGAGACGTGGCACCCATGATAGCACGAGCGAAGACATGGGGGGAGGGCTTCCTACGGGTTGCGCGTCTGCCTCGATCCCTTTCTGCAGGCCGAGAAGGCGAACACGATGAAGAAGAACGCAATGGCGACAAGCACGATCGCTGCGCCGGACGCGATGCTCCAGTAGAAAGAGACGTACAGGCCGATCGCGCCGGAGAGAACCCCAAGGAGGGAGCCCACAGCGATCATCATCGGAAGGCGCCGAGTCACCAAGAACGCTGTCGAGGCCGGAACGATCAGCATGGCGAGCATCAACCCGACGCCGACGGTCTGAAGCGACACGACGACCGTGACAGCGACAAGGATGAACAGGAGATACTGGTACAGCGAGGTGGGTAGCCGCAGTGTTCGGGCCAGTATCGGATCGAAAGATGTGATGAGCAGTTCCTTGTAGAACAGGAGGACGATCAACAGCACCCCGCCGCCGAATGCGCCGATCAGCACGAGATCCCCGGTGGATACGCCGAGGACGTTGCCGAACAGGAAGTGCACAAGATCCACGGCGAAACCGCGAACGGTTGAGATCAACGCAATCCCTAGCGCGAACATCCCCGCGAAGACAATGCCGATCGCGGTGTCTTCGCGAACTTGGCTGCGCTTGCCGATCCATCCCATCCCGAGGGCAACTACGATTGCCGTTCCGAGGGCCCACCAGAACAGCGATCGACGGTCTCCTCGTCCTACCGTCAGCACCCCTCCGGCGAGCCCGGGGAGAATGGAGTGGGCGATCGCATCTCCCATGAACGCCATCCCGCGGAGTACGACGAACGAACCGATGACCGCGCAGAGTCCCCCAACGGACATTGCTGCGATGAGTCCGCGAACCATGAACGGAAACTGAAGCGGTTCAAGGAGCCCGTGGGTCAACTCGATCCTCCTCTCTTGGGCAGGTGGCGTCGTGTACCACGAACGTCCCCGAAGCGTCTTGGGCCACGTGGAGACAGCTTCCATACGCTTCGCGGAGATTCGCTTCGGTAAAGACAGTCTGTGCCGATCCATGGGCGATCAGCTTTCGCTTCAGGAGAAGCACCTCATCGAACGATGTGGCGGCAATACCGAGATCGTGCAGGGCAACCACGACACCGATCCCACGCTCGCGAACGCCGGATATCAACTCGAGAACCTCCGAGCGTGAAGGCAAGTCGAGTCCAGCGAACGGCTCGTCGAGCAGGATTAGATCGGCTTCCTGTGCAAGCGCTCGAGCGAGGAACATCCGTTGCTGTTGCCCGCCGGACAGCTGGCTGATCTGCCGTTGGGCCAGATCGGAGAGATTCACCGACGCAAGTGCCTCCCGAACGACAGCACGGTCGCGAGGTCCGGGACGGCGGAACACGCCAATACGCTGTGTTCGTCCCATCATGACGACGTCGTAAACGGTGACAGGAAAACGCCAGTCGATGCCGCTCTTCTGGGGAACATAGGCGATACAGACGTGTTTGCACGGTCCGTGGCCGTGGATGCTGACTGTGCCATCCGATGTCGGGAGGAGTCCAGAGAGCACACGAAGAAGCGTCGTTTTTCCCGCGCCGTTTGGCCCGACCACCGCAAGTTGGCGGCCTTCCTCCAGCTCGAATGAGATGTTCGTGAGAATCCCGCGTCCATCGAGATGCACGGAGAGATTTGCGACAGATACCGTTGGCGTGTCGGAGATGTGCACCGCATGTTTCCACCTGCGCCACAGGCGCGGTTGTGATGGATCCCGTGCAGGCTGACGGGCCGGCGGCTTCAAGGTGTCCTCGATAGGGCCTCAACGATGGCGATCACGTTGTACCGCATGAGATCGAGATAGCTGCCAGCCGGTCCGTCCTGCGAGCTTAGCGCTCCGGTGTACAGCGTGACGATCCGTGTTCCGGTATCGGTGGCGACCTGTTCGGCCAACACACGATTGACGGTTGTGCCTACGAACAAGGCAGGGACGTCGAGCGCCAAGATGGTCTGTTCCAGGGTTGCGAGTTCCCTTGCCGAAGGTTCCGACAGGCTGCTTAGCCCCGGGAAGACTGTCCCGACCTGGTCGAAGCCGTACCTCGAAGCGAAATACCCGAACATCGCATGATCGGTCACGAGCGTTCGATGCTCTGGTGGAAGATCCGCCACTTGCGACCGAATCCACGTATCGAGTTCGGTCAAAGAGGATTGATAGTTGTCGGCGCGTGTGCGGTAGGCAGCTTCGTGAAGTGGATCCTGAGCGGCCAATACGGAGGCAATCCGGTCGACCCAGACGCTGACATAGGTGGGATCGAACCAAACATGCGGGTCGATCGATTCATCATGAGAATGTTGCGGGGACTCCGACCGGCCATGTTCCGAGGGATCGATATGGCGCAGCGCCAGTTCATCCGAAAGCGACACCACATCGCCCGACGCATTCTCAAGGATGGAATCGAGTTCTGCTTCGAGCGTTGCGCCGTTGAGAAAGACCACGTCCGCGCGGGCGATCGCGACGAGATCGGCTGCGGTTGGCTCGAACGCATGGGGATCGGCATCCGAGGAGAGGAGCACGATCAGCTCATGCGTTTCTCCTGCAACCTGCGAGACAACATCACCAACGATCGTCGTGGTGCAAACGATTTGCAGGCAGAACGTCGGAGAGGAGCAAACCGCAAGCAACGCAAGAAGGACCAAGCTCGTTCGGCGCACCGCGCCTCCTTTCCAGAGCGAGACTTCGTGGAACGAGTCTCTCACATCGGTGTGCTACAGATCAAGGGGCTCTTCACAGCCTTGACACGAGTTTGAACCGATCTGCACATCGATGTGGGATACGTTTGGAGTGAATTGAAGACGTACAAGGAGGAGACAATGATGACACGGAAACGACTACGGATCACCTCGTTGGTGCTGCTGCTTGGGGTGCTTGCCGCAATCCCGGCAAGCGCGCAGAGTTCGTCGGGGATGCTTGAGACAGCACAGGAGAACCATCTTCCGATGCTGATCCTGGTGAACAAGATGGAGCTGACCGTGGAGCAGATGGAGCAGATCCATGGGATCCTCAACGATCTCCTGGAGGAGCAGGAAGCCAATGAGCTTCGACGGGAAGAACTCGAGCAAGACATGATCGCGTTCAACAAACCGGCCGAAGAGCTCGACGAAATCCTTGAGATCTACCGCGCTGAAACGATGGAACGCGTGGAGCTGGCCCGCGAGCAGGCTGCTGAAGCCGTCGATCAGATCAAGGAGATCTTGACCTTCAAGCAGGGCGAGATTCTCGCCGAACTGCTTCCCGGTTTCCTTGTGGATCGAGAAGCAGCGAGTCCGATGGCGTTCGGCTGGCGAGCGATCCATGGATCGCGAAACACAGGCGAACGACTAACCGGCGTTTCCGAGCTCCGTCAGCGGTTTGCCGAAAGGCTGGAGCAGCAGCCAGGCGATCGCTCGGAGACGCTCGGGCAGCTTCGACAGACGTTTGAGGAACGAACTCTCCGAGCACGCACGAGCGGCGAACCTGGCGATCGGATGGGAGGATCGATGCAGATGAAGCATGGCATGACGAACCGGCGGCCTCTGGGTTTGATCGAGCAGATTGTCGAAGTGCTCGAGCTGAAACTGGAAGCACTCAAGTAGCGCTGAGAAGGACCCGGAAAGCGGGATTCAAGGGGCTCGCTGTCGTTCTCCTAGAAGGGCGGTGAGTCTCGTGTTGAGGGAGAAGCGAAAGAAAGCCATGTTCGTCGGGCTACGCACTCGGAAGAACGACGTGAAAACACGCCCCGCCGACGTCGCGGTTCTCCGCCCAGATCCTTCCTTCCTGGGCGTCGATCAACGCCTTGGCAATCGATAGCCCCAGGCCGGTCCCTCCATCACTGGTCCGTGCTTCATCGGCGCGGTAGAAACGATCGAACACATGCAGAAGGTCTTGCTCCGAGAGGCCGGGGCCGCTGTCGCAGAAGGAGATCTGTACGCTGTTCGCTCGCGTTGCCGCAGAGATCGAAATCTCGCCACCTTCAGGTGTGTGTCGGATGGCATTCGCCAGCAGGTTGAGAAACACCTGTTCGATCCGCTGTCGATCGACCATGAGAGGAGGGAGCTCGGCGGGAATCGAGCGGTCGAGGCGAATGCTTGAATCCTCGAGCTGGACCCCGATTGTCTCGACAATCGTCTCTACGAGCTCGTCGAGACGACAAGCCGTTCTCTGTACCGTAAGACGTCCGGCGTCGGCAAGCGTGAGTTGATGAAGATCTCGAACCAATCGGGTTGTCAACAAGATCTTGTCGTGTAGCGATGCAAGCGTCTCGGGGTTCGGTTCGATCAGCCCGTCACGAAGTGCTTCCAAGGCGCTTCGGACGGCGGCGAGCGGTGTCCTCAGTTCGTGCGAGACATCGGCGATCATCTGCCGCTTGGTCCGCTCGGCCCGCTCAAGGCTCTCAGCCATCTCGTCAAACGAGCGAGCCAGATGCCCAATCTCATCGGAGGTATGAGCGCCAACGCGTTCGCTGAACTCTCCTCGAGCAATCCGACGTGCTGCCATGTCAAGACGCCGCAACGGTTGTGTGATCTGTCGAAGCAAGAGCGCCGAGAGAAGAAGCGCCGCCACGATGGCAATCAACCCTGCCAGCCAGAGCGAACGACGGGTGGCTTGGAGGAACCCTCGTTCGATGATCTCCTGGCCGAGGACGATGCGAGATGGGATCACGGTCCAGATCTCCCCATTGGCCAAGGGAACAGGCTCTCCTTCGGTCAGTTGATCTGCAGTGAGATGGCGGCCGCGAAACCGTGGGTCCGGCGCGTACACGACGTGTCCATCCGGGTCGACAAGTAGAACAGGGACCTCCCGGCGACCGCGATCGAGGAAGGCGATGACCACATCGAGATCTCCTGTCTGCTCGTAGAATCCTTGAACAAGTCGGAGGACAGCTCGTTCCTGCGGTGTGTAGGTGTTCACCGTGAACTCGGAGAAGGCGTGTTTCACCGACTGGTTGATAAACAAATACGCAGCAAGCGATGTGAGCGCAACGACCAACACAAACGTCAGGAGAAGACGGGCCTGGAAAGACATCTGTCGAAACACCCTCATGAGCGGGCTTCCTTAGAGAGCTTGTATCCAACACCGAAGACGGTCAGGACGAACCGTGGCACTCGAGGATCGGGTTCGATCTTCTGCCGCAGCCGCTTGATATGCGAATCGATCGACCGCTCGAAGCTATCGTAGAGTGTACCCCGGACGGCTTCGAGCAGCTCAAGGCGCGTGAAGACGCGCCCAGGATACGTCATCAGAAACGCGAGAAGATCGAACTCCATGACCGTCAAGTCAATCAGTTCTCCGAGAACCCAAACACGACGTTCCGCCTGATCGATTCTCAGTTCTCCGACCTCCAGAATCGGCGTTTCCTTCTTTGCGGAACGGCGGAGAACCGCACGCACACGGGCCTCCAACTCTCGAGCACTGAACGGCTTGACGACGTAGTCGTCGGTGCCGCTTTCCAGGCCCTCGATTCGATCACCTTCCTCGGCGCGCGCGGTCAGCATGATGATTGGCACATTCGACGATTGTCGAATCTGCCGCGCTACGGAGAGGCCGTCCACCTTCGGAAGCATCCAATCGAGAATGATCAGATCGGGAGCGTGTTGAGCGAACTGCGTCAGAGCTTCCGCGCCGTCGTACGCGGTGAGCACCTCGAAATGTGCCTCCTCGAGATACTTCCGGACCGCTTGGACGACCCAGGGTTCATCGTCGACAACCAGAATCTTGATGGGCATGAGCGTGTCACACAGTATAGAGCGTGGCAGGGAGGGAATCAGCAAACCGGTTTCTCGCCACTCTCCGGAGAAGCGGCGGAGCCGATCCCAAGATGGAGGCGGGTTTGGGATGCCTCGCCGACACGTTGCGTCGGCACAGGCAACCCGTGGCATTCCCCAACCCATGCGGGATCCCGTGAGGGATCAGGACAGAGAGTCTCTGGACCTCGAGTGAAACCGGAGCAACGCTTGGTTCCTGTCGAGGAAGCGGATCAAGCGCTATGCGATCCGATCAAGCAGCACCTCATCGTCAACAACGGCGTGATTGGTGAAGAGATCGATTAACTGAGGAACGGTCGCGCACGTCTTCTTCTCAGCGCACAGCTGTTCGATGATCTTCCCTTTGTGCATCATGATCAGGCGGTTGCCGACCTCGATGGCCTGCTCCATGTTGTGGGTCACCATCAGCGTTGTCAGTCTGAGGTGCTCGACGAACGAGCGGGTCAATTGGATGATCATCGTTGCGTTGCTCGGATCGAGTGCTGCCGTGTGCTCGTCGAGCAGGAGGATCTCCGGGGGAACGAGCGTTGCCATCAAGACGGCCAAGGCCTGTCGCTCGCCTCCGGAAAGGAGGCCCACACGGCAGCTCAGCCGGTTCTCCAACCCGATGTTCAGCGCTGCGAGCTGTTCTCGAAACTGCCGCTGACGGCGACGTGGCAGTGCCAAACACAGACTTCGAGGCCCGCGCTTGGTTGCGAGCGCAAGGTTCTCCGCAACCGTCATCGACGGCGCCGTCCCGGCGAGAGGATCCTGAACAATCCGGCCGATCCGCTTCGCTCGGCGGTATGCAGGAACGGTCGTGACATCCACGTCTCCAAGGAGGATCCGCCCCGACGTGGGGGGGTAGGTCCCGGCGATCAGGCTGAGCAGCGTGCTCTTCCCCGCACCATTCGATCCGATGATCGTGAGCACGTCGCCACGAGCGAGAGAGAGATTGGTCTCGCGGATGGCATCGACGCGATCCGCCCCGGTTTGGAAGGTCTTGGAGACGCCTTCGAGCCCTAGCATGCGCTTACCTTCTTTCGGCGGCGCTCGCGGACATATGGAACGACGAGGGCGAGGATGACAAGGAGCGACGTGATCATCTTAAGATCGCTTGCCTCGAAACCGACGACATACCCGTACCGGAGTGCCAGGATCACTGCGATTCGATAGATAAGCGATCCGAGCAGCACGGAGAGCGTCATCCATCCAACGCGTTGCGACCGAATCAACGCGCCTCCGATGATGACGGCGGCGAGTCCGGTCACGATCGTCCCGATTCCCATGCCCACGTCGGCAAAGCCACTGTACTGAGCGACCAGCGCCCCGGAGAGCGCCACCAGCCCATTCGACAGCGCCAAGCCGAGGATCTTCATGCGCTTCGTGCTGACCCCTTGCGCGGTGATCATCGACTCGCTGTCCCCGGTTGCCCGCAGCGCGAAGCCAAGTTCGGTGCGGAGGAATCCATCAAGCAAGAACTTGATTGCGAACGTCAAGAGCCCGATGAACGCGAGGACGGCGAACGCGCCAAGCGGTGACCACAACGTGTGGACAACTCGCGTGGCTGTCTCGACCCGCAGCATGGACAAATTCGGCCGTCCCATGATCCGCAGATTGATCGAGTAGAGCATGATCATCATCAACACACCCGCCAGCAGGTTGGTGATCCCCAGTTGCGTGTTCAGCAGGCCGGTCAGCGTTCCGGCTATCGCCCCTGCGAGAAATGCGAGGAGGAGCACGGAGAACGGATCGAACCCCGCATGCACAAGGAGAACGGATGCGATGGCTGCGCCGGTCACAAAGCTTCCGTCGACCGTCAGGTCAGGGAAGTCCAAGATCCGGTAGGTCAGGAAGACACCCAGCGCGGCGATCCCGTGCGCCAGTCCCTGTTCGATTGCATGAATCCATAGAGCAGCCATCGCAGTTCCTCCGTTCTGTTGCCGTGGCCTACAGCGGCTGCCTCTCCCAGAGGATGCCATGGACCAAGATGGCGGACGCCCGCTCGATTACCGAGTCTGTGAAGGCAAGGCCGATGGAGCCCGCGGCATCGAGGTTCAGATGAATCTGCCCCTCGGCGACATACGTAACGGGGATCTCATCGGTGCCAACGCCGGAGAGGATATCCAGAATGACCTTTCCAACGGCTAGCCCGAGGTCGTAGTAGTCAAAACCTGCGGCCAACGTCGCGTGTGGAAGGCTCGTTGGATCAGAAACCAGGAACGGAACGCCGGCCTCTTCGGAAGCGGAAAGGACGGAGTCGATAGCCGAGACAACGGTGTTATCCGTGGAGACGTAGTATGCATCGACCCTCCCGATCAATGATTGCGCTGCAAGGGGGACGTTTGCTGTCGTATCGGCCGTCGCGGTTACGATTGTCAATCCGAGATCCGGCGCCGCAGCGATGGCCATCTCAGTCAGGATTACCGAGTTCGCCTCGCCCGGGTTGTAGACGATGCCAATCGTCTCAATGTCAGGCGAGAGATCCTTCAGCAATTGGAGATGCGCCGCAACGGGAATCATGTCCGACACGCCGGTCACGTTTCCGTTCCCGCTCGGGTCGGTGGCGCTTGGAACAAGTTTGGCCGCCTCCACGGGATCGGTGACGGCGCCATAGATCACTGGAGTATCCGTCCCGCGGAATACGTCGACAGCTGCTTGTGCGGATGCCGTGGCAATGGCCACGACGAGATCGACGGCTTGCGCTTGGAAGTTCTGCGCGATGGTGATTGCGTTCACCATCTCACCTTGTGCGCTGGCCAGCAGATACTCGACGTCGACGCCCTCGTCGTATCCGGCGGCTGTCAGGGCGTCGATAGCTCCCTGCTCGACCGCATCGAGCGCCGGATGCTCAACGATCTTGGTAATGCCAATCCGTAGAGGGGCCGAGACCGCTGCGATCGCGATGCTGACGAACAGCAGACTGCTTCCTATCACTGTAATGAGACGTTTCACTTCTGCTCCTTCCGCGTTATCCTTGCGGAGGTCCGTTTCGGACCAACCCAGGACGATCTGCGTGGATCGTCCGATCTCGCCCGCCTGCGACGATTCCATACCTAGATTCGGTCGCAGGCGGGCTCCCTTGTGCGAGTGCGTTGCTGCTTGTCACCTCCCCAAAAAAGAAAGACCACGGTTTCCCGTAGTCCTCTCACGGCCCAACGCTGCTTGTTGCTTGCTAGACGATGCTAGCGCGCAGCGCGGCCGAGCCTAAACCAAAAGTAACGGAAGCAAGCGCTGATCGACATCCCCGAGCTAATCCGACAACCGGCTGCTTCCAACATGACCCGGCCACTATAGAACGGGACCGACCGCCTGTCAAGTCAGTCATCAATGAAACGTCCGACGGAAGGCGATTCTAGACAAACTGCTTCACAGGTTTGCTTGGAATGGCGTGCGGCCGAGTGGATCGCGAAGGCACCGAGAGATTGCGCGTGATTCGGGAAGCTTGTATCATATGGGTGTTACGAATTTTCAAGGAGTATCACTCAATGTCTCGAACGGTTCGTTTTAGCGTGTCGATTGAAGAGGAACTCATGGAAGCGTTCGATGCACATTGTCGGCGCAAGGGTTGGACCAATCGATCCGAGGCGATCCGAGATGCGATCCGGCGCCAGTTGATTGAACAGGAATGGAACGCCGGAGAGGAAGTTGTCGGTGTGATCACGCTTCTGTACGACCACCACAGCTCCGGGATCTCGGCGAAACTGACGGAGATCCAACATCATGCACTCGACGCCGTGATCTCGACGACCCATGTGCATATCGATGCACAGAACTGTCTTGAGTTCCTGGCAGTTCGTGGAGAGGCAAGAACGATCGAACAGCTGGCGAATCGTCTGATCGGTCTCAAGGGTGTCAAACATGGCGAATTGACCGGAACGTCTACGGGAAAGCAGATACGGTAGAGAGGGGAAGATCCACGTGAAACGTGTGGCACTGTGTTTGGTTGTTGGATGGCTGTTTGTCGGGTTGACGGTGGGGGCGACGACGATCGTGTCGACGCACGCAGTCCTGGGCGAGTTTGCTCAGCAGGTCGGAGGAGAAGTGGTTGAGGTGGTGACGATCATACCGTCCGGCTTCTGTCCCGCGCAGTACGATCTCTCCCCGAGCGATCTGACCGCTGTGCTGGATGCGTCGGTGATCTTGTACTCGGGGTTTGAGCCGTGGATCGAGACGTTGGCCGACGCGGCGGGCAGCAAGGCAGTCGTACTGCAATTGCCCGGCGAATGGAACACCCCCCATACGGCAACAGCCAAAGTTGAAGCGATTCGGGACCTGTTTGTTGAGCGTTTTCCGGAGAACGCAGACCAGTTCGCCACGAACGCACGCACCTACATCGAAGAGCTGCAACAGCTGGGAGACAGGTTGCTCGATCTAGCTGAATCCGCTGGTGTAGGCGATGTTGCCGTGGTTTGCATGGAGTGGCAGACGGAGTTCGTGGCTTGGCTCGGGTTCGATATCGCAGAGAGATACGGCATCCCGGCGAAGCTATCGATTCGGGATCTCATCGATCTTGCGGATGCAGGGCGAGGCGCTGGCGCACAACTCGTGATCGACAACCTTCAGAGCGGGGTGAATTTCGGCGCGAAACTGGCACGGGAGATCGGAGCGGTCCACGTGACCCTGTCCAACTTCCCCGGAGCTATGCCGAGCACGGCGACGGTGCTGGATCTGCTGCTTCGAAACGCCGAGGCGTTGTGCTCGGCGATCGAGCCATTGACACAGGAGGACTAGGATGCACATGCTGAAGATCGATCCGGCGAATGTGAATCTCCAAGCGATGGTCGACCGAGGCACCTTGCTGCACGGGCACCTCGGCCCGTACCTCGTGGCTGGGATCCGGATGGGGCTTCTTGCTCTTCGCGAACTGGGGAGTTCCGGCTACTTCGGCGTTCACGCCGAATCGGAAGCCGGGCGGACGACCCCACTCTCATGCCTCAACGATGGGATTCAGATCGGTTCGGGGTGCACAGCGGGGAAGGGGAACCTTCGGATTGTCGGAGAGCGCTCTCCCAGGGTTCGGTTTGTCGCAGACGATGGCCGAGCGATGACGATCGAGCTTCGCCGCGCAATCATCGATGGGTTTGCCGGCTCAGACCTCATCGACAAGGCCCATGATCTCGAAACTGTGCCCGAGAAGGAGCTGTTCGAATGGTCGATGTCGTCTCCCTAGTCGATGTTCGAGCGCTCTATGAAGGAGAGCGCCATGCAACGCTTTGTGGCGTGACCTTCGCCGTCTCGGAAGCGGAGCAGGTTGCCGTCACCGGCCCGAACGGTGCGGGGAAGACCACGATTCTCGAAGTGATCAACGGCTTGCTGCCGATCACTTCCGGGACGGTCCGAACGTTTGGGCAGCTGGTTGCTCCTGGGAGCCATCGGCTTCGTGCCCGGATTGCGTACGTTCCCCAGAACCTCTTCTTTCCGCCAGACACCCCGTTTCTTGTCGGGGATGTTGTGCTTGCCGCGCGTTTCGCACGTGGCAGACGAAGCGGCATCTCCTCCGCCGAGGATCGAAGGCACGTAGATCGTTCACTGTGCGCCGTGGGGATCTCTGATCTTCGCCGAAGGCCGATCGGTCGGCTATCCGGAGGGCAACAGCGCAAGGTGCTCCTCGCTCGAGCGGTGGCGCAGCAAGCGGAGCTTCTCCTTCTGGATGAGCCAACGGCAAACCTCGATCCGGAGGCAAAACTGGATGTTGCTCTCTTGGTCACACAGATCCGCCAAGAACTGAGTGCGGCGGCGGTGGTGGTTAGCCACGAATCTGGACCGTTGCTCGATGCCTCGGATCGAGCAGCCAGGATCGAGTCGGGACGAATCGTGGAATCCTCCCTCGAGAACCTGGTGGCGGTCGCGGCGCACTAGGAGGACAGCGATGTTCGGACTTCCCTGGCATATCGTTCTACCGACGCTTCTTGGAAGCGTTCTTGTCGGCGCGATGTGTAGTGCGATCGGTACGTTCGTAGTTCGAATGAAGCTCTCTTCTCTTGGATTCGCGATGTCGCACGCGGCGTTCGCCGGCGCGGCACTTGGGCTGATGCTCTCCTTCTGCGATCCGATCTGGATGGCGATTCTGTTTGCTGTGGCGATGGCTGCCGTACTTGGCCCGGCTGCAGATCTGTCCCGTCTTCAGGTGGATACAGTCGTCGGGGCGACGTTCCCGCTGACGATGGCGCTCGGGTTGATCTTCATCCACAAGGCGCCCGGAGCGGCGATTGGCAGCGGAGCGCTTTCCCTGTTGTGGGGGAGCGTGCTGGGGATCACGATGGAGCAGGTCTACGTCCTTGCGGGGGTCTTCGCAGGGTTGCTCCTCGTTCTTTGGGTGTTCGGACGTCCGTTCTTCTCTCTTCTCCTCGATCGGAAGCTGGCGAAGGCTTCGGGACTGAACACGAGAGGAGCGTTCTACATTCTGCTGTTTCTTGTTGCGATTGTCGTCGCGGTCTCCTTGCGAGTGACGGGGGGGCTCTTGATCTATTCCCTGATGATTCTTCCGGCCTCGGCAGCGTTTCAGTGGGCGTACGACATCAAGAAGGTGTTTCTGATTGCCCCTCTTCTGGGCGTCGGGGCGTCGTTGCTGGGGTTCGTTGTCTCACTCTCGGCGGACCTGCCGATCGGCGCATCGATCGCGCTTTGCTGTGCAGCTGTCTTCTTCGGATCGATCCTCATCTCCCCGAAAAGGAGACGAGGAGGCAACCGGTGGGTGCCTGCCGGCAGTCGAGGCGAGTGAAGGACACGAGCAAAACCTCCGCATCAGAGCAAGCTCCAGAACGAACGCTTTCCTCCCAGAACAGCGATAGGTATCATTGGCTCGAACGCCAAACGCACGAAGGAAATCGGAGGCAAGGGTGCCGCGGAACGTTGAGATCAAGGCTCGCGTTGGGGATATTGAAGCACTTCGAAGACGGGCGGCGGAACTAAGCGATACGCCGGTCCAGGTGCTTCACCAGACGGACACGTTCTACATCGTCCCGCACGGGCGGCTCAAGCTACGTGTACGGGGTCCGGATGCCTGCGAGTTGATCCAGTACGCGCGTCCGGATGCAACAGGAGCCAAGGCGTCGGAGTACCACCTCGTTCGTTCGGACGACCCGAGGGGGTTCGAGCGTGTCCTGTCGGCGTCGCTCGATATGCGGGGAGTGGTCATCAAGACCCGTTTCCTCTACCTTGTTGGACAGACGAGGATCCATGTGGACGATGTGAAGGACCTCGGTGCGTTCATGGAGCTGGAGGTCATGCTCGGTGAAGGGCAGACGGTCGAAGAAGGCACGAGAGTGGCCGAGGATCTGATGGCGGTGCTTGGGATGCGAGAGGAAGACCTTGTCTCCGGCGCATACATCGATCTGTTGGAAGAGGAGACTCCCCGATGCAGCTGACGACCCATCCGGACGCTGGCGCGTTCCTGGCTGTTGCCGAGGCGCCGCTGGCGCGCGATGAGGCGAGACACAATCTGATGCTTGGGATCGCCGCGCGTGTTCGAGACGGGTACAAATACGGCGAGGCGCCGCCGCTTTTCCTCACGATCCATGAGCGCGGTGCCCTTATTGCCGCTGCGGTTCGGACACCGCCACACCCGCTGATCCTCTATTGCGAAGAAGTGCATACTTACGCAATAGGAGGACTTGTCGAGCAGCTCTTGGAAACGGTTCCCGATCTTCCCGGGGTCAACGGAGAACCGCATGCCGCCGAGACATTCTCGAACCTATGGACCCCAAGAACGCAGACGCAGGCACGGATTGACATGCGAACGACGATCTACTGCTTGCGCGATGTCGATCCGCCGGTTGGCGTTCCGGGAGCAATGCGCATGGCACAGCATGAAGATGCGCCGTTCCTGGCGGAGTGGATGCAGCAGTTCCACCATGAGGCGGTCCCGAACCACCCTCCCGCCGATGCTCGCAAGGTTGTGCTTCGGTTCTTGGAGTCGGGTACGCTTGCCGTGTGGAACCACGAGCGGCCGGTATCGATGGTCGGTAGCTCGCGAGGGACGCTTCACGGTGCAGCGATCAGCGCCGTTTACACGCCGCCGGAGAACCGCAGGAACGGATATGCCTCCGCGGTCGTTGCTGCGCTCAGCCAACGGCTTCTCGATCAGGGAAACACGTTCTGCGTGTTGTATGCGGACCAGGCGAATCCCACATCGAACCAGATCTACCAGCGCATCGGATATCGTCCGATTGCCGAGGCGGTGCAATACCGATTCGAGTCCGCGAAACCGGAGGTCGTCTAGCGATGGTCTGCCACGCATCAGAAACGAAGACGAAGATCGTCTGCACGATCGGACCGGCTTCGGATGATCGCGAGCTTCTGCGGGAGCTGATTCGCGAAGGCATGGATGTGGCACGGATCAACTTCTCGCATGGAACACAAGAGACGAACGGACAGGCGATCCGCGCCGTTCGCGACGTTGCAGCGGAGGAACACGCTGTCATCGCGGTCTTGGCAGATCTCCAGGGGCCCAAGCTGCGCGTCGGCCGGCTTGTGCGCACGCTCGATCTGGCACCAGGGGACTGGATTTCCTTCACGGTGCTGGAGGCGGATGGCACTGATCACGTGGTTCCGCTACCCCATCCGGAGTTGATCGCCGGGGCTCACGTAGGGGATCGATTCCTTCTCGATGACGGGGCGATCGAGATCGAGATCCGCGAGGTTCGCGAGACCGAGACGTTGATTGGCCGCGTCATCGTCGGGGGAATCCTGTCGTCTCACAAGGGAATCGCTGCGCCCGGAAGCGCGTCGGGAATCAGCGCGCTGACGGAGAAAGATCGAAAGGACGCCCAATTTGCAGTGGAGCAGGGCGTCGATTTCGTCGCCCTATCGTTCGTTCAAACGGCGAGCGATCTAGGACAGCTTCGGGAGATTCTCTCGCACCGAGGGGGAAGTGAGATCGGCATCATCGCCAAGATTGAGACGCGTGATGCGCTCGATCACCTATCGGAGATTCTCGACGCCAGTGATGCGATTATGGTGGCACGAGGCGATCTGGGCGTCGAGACCTCGCCACAGCAGGTCCCCGTATTGCAGAAAGAGATCATCCGACGATGCAACCGACGCGGACTTCCGGTGATCACGGCAACGCAAATGCTGCAATCGATGATCGAACACCCGCGACCGACGCGTGCTGAAGCGAGCGATGTGGCAAACGCGATTTTCGATGGGACCGATGCTGTCATGCTTTCGGCGGAGACGGCGGTTGGAAGGTATCCGGCGAAGGCTGTGGCGATGATCCGGGAGATTTCGGAGATCGCCGAGCAGGAGGTGGCCTGTCGCGTCGACGAGACCCGGAGCGGCATGAGTGAACGCGTCCACCCGATTACTGATGCGATCGGAAGGGCGGTTGTGCAGGTGGGGCAGGAAATCGACGCCTCACTGATTGTGACGTCGACGTGGAGCGGCTACACCGCGAGACAGGTTGCGAGAGAACGGCCTCGGCGACCGATGGTTGCGTTTACGCCTCGGGAGGACGTTGTGCGGCAGCTGGCGCTTGTCTGGGGTGTGACGCCGGTGCTCGCCCCGCCGTACGAGGCGACGGACGATATGCTGAACACCATCACTCGCCTGCTCAGCGAACGCGGTGAGGTGAACCCCGGAGAGACCGTGGTCGTTGCAGGCGGCATCCCCGCGGGGGAAGGGAAGACCAACTTCATTAAGGTCCACAGGATTCCGTAGGGGGCGATTTGTGGATCGATCCGGCCGAGCGCGATCTGCGCACATGCATCTTGCTTTAAGCCGACGTACTGTATGGCGGGACATCGAGGATCCTGTACGTCTTCGAGAGTTCGAATGAGGTGAGTCTGATGCTGCAACCTGTCGATCGGCTAGAAATCTTGGTCGTTGTAGACAACTACGCCGATACGCTGCTTGCATCCGAGCCGGGGATCGTTCGGCATCCGGTTGGGGACGGTGGGCAGTTGTCGGCAGACACGTTGCTGGCGGAGCACGGGCTGTGTCTTCTCATGAGGGCATGGTCCGGCGCGCGCAGCAGCGCGATTCTGCTTGACGCCGGATACAGTCCAGTGGCCGCGCCACGGAACCTGGAGCAGCTCAGAGAGTCGCTGGATAATGTCAGCGAGCTAGTCATCAGCCATGGGCACGAGGACCATATCGGGGCTGCCATTTCACTACTTGAGCGGCTTCGCCAACCGACTGTCGTGCTCCACCCCGAGGCGTTCCACGTCCCACGCTATTGGTGTGCCGATGACGGCACGCTGTACCAGGTACCCGTCCTGCTGCCGCGTGAGGCGCTGGCCGATCGAGGGGTTCGGATTATCGAGAGTCAGGGTCCGAGCTTCGTTGAAGACGAGGCATTCCTCGTGACCGGAGCCATTCCCCGCGAGAGCACATTCGAGCACGGGTTGCCCGGTTCGGTGAAGCGAGTCGATGGAGCGCTCGTTCCCGATGCGGTGGTCGACGATCAGGCGGTCGTCGTGGATGTTCGGGGACATGGGTTGGTCGTGGTCTCCGGATGTGCGCATGCGGGGATCATCAATACGGTTCGGTACGCACGGAAGCTGACCGACCACCGACCGATCTACGCAGTGCTTGGAGGGTTCCATCTGAGTGGTGAACCGTTCCGAGCAGCGATCGAGCCGACAATCGACGCGCTTCGCGAAGAGATGCCGTCGCGCATCGTTCCAATGCACTGCACCGGCGTCGATGCAATCTCCCGAATGCGTGAAGCGTTCGGTCGAACCTGCGCCATCAGCGCCGTTGGGACGCGGTTTCGGTTCCCGTTCTAGCAAGGCAATCCGCTGCGATCTCGGGTCTTGCCGCTTGCATGCGGCAAGACTGCAGGAACACAGCCCCGCTGGCTTGGGAATCGTCTTCGACGGTCTAGCCATGATCGGCCTGCCGGAGTCTGTCCTCGGTGTTGCTCTCAGCATGGTCCTCTCCAGCATCCCTGCCGACTTGCTGTATATAGCATTCAATCTACGGATTCGGTACGAGGGACAGCCGAAGGCAACTTCACAGGGACATAGCTTCCGCTCTTGGTGTTGAACATGACAGCTTCGGAGAGATACGTACACTGTGATGGAACCTGGTTTGTCCTCTGAGCTGGGATTGAAGCATGCTGTGTCGGGCAAGAACCTTAACTAGAGGACAACGGCTTCATGGGGATACGAGAGGAGGCACGATATGGAGACGAACCGAGCGACGGAGCATATGGCGAATCGCCGGGTGTGCTCGGAATCGGTGTTGCTGGCGGTGTGCGAAGAGTTTGGATTCGAAGTCGATGAGAAGGTCATCCCGAAGATCGCATTCGGATTTGGGGGAGGTATGGGGAACACGGGGAGCGTCTGCGGGGCGGTCACCGGTGCCATCATGGCGATCGGACTCATTCGTCCGCGTGGTGAGACGATGGAAGAGATGTTTGACGTTTTCGGCCTGGCGGCCGAGTTCCGCAAGCGTTTCGAGGCAGAGAAAAACACGATCAACTGCCGCGAGCTGACGGGGCTTGATCTCACGACGCCGGAGGGGATCGACGAGCTGATGAACTCCGATGTAGCGCAGAACGTCTGTTTCCCCGCGGTCGCCACGGCGTACCGCCTGGTGGTGGAATTGTTGAAGGAGAAGGCATCCTCCGCAGAGGCGTAGGGCCTATCCAGACGTTCCCTTGCAGACAAGCAGCCGACGGATACATCGAGGAGCCGCTCGACCGGACTGAAAGCGTGCTACGGACTTCGCCCGGCCGCTGTGGAGACGACCGGGCGGCAAGAAACCTATTTCGCTTGCATCAGGAAGATGATCCCGCCGATAGCGGCGAGGACACCGAGGGCGATCATGATCCAGGTTGTGCCTTCCATGGGTCACCTCCTCATTGCGAGATGAGTTCTTCTAGCCAGGAAGATCGTCGAATAACGCCTTCATCTGACGGCGGTACGCGTCGAATGCGGCTCGGCCTTCGGGGGTCAGCTTCACCATCGTATGCGGTTTCCGCTCGACGAACTCCTTGGTGATCTCCACATACCCGGCGGCCTCGAGCTTGGAGAGATGCGATGAAAGGTTTCCCCACGTCAGATGGACGTTCTGCATCAGGAAGATGTAATCGGCGGACTCCACGACGTACAGGTGCGCGGTAATCAGCAGCCGAGCGGGCTCGTGGATCACGCGGTCGATCTGCAGTCCGGGTCCATCTTCGTGCTTTCTACTCATCGGGCGATCCCTCGATCGGCTCGAGGTGCACGGGATACCGGCGGATGAAACGGATGAACAGCCCGAGGCCAATCATGGCGATGACAGCGCCGACACCGATCAGGGCGTGTCCAAGGTGATAACCGGTCGAACTCAAGTCGACGCCCACCAATGCCCCGAGAAGCAGCGCCCCGTACGCGTAGAGCCTTGGAAGCTGAACTGCCCATCCAGCGACGGCAAGGGCGCCGCCCCAAATCAAGCCGATGACGATCACGAAGTGATGGCGAACCCACGCCATCCATGTCGGGGCGACGTCTCGCGTGGCGAAGCTTGTGAATAGGAACATGACAACCCCTGCGAAGGCGAGACCAGCGAGGAGCAACTGGATGCGGACCATGCTTCGTTTTCGACGCCCACGAAACGTTGCCTGGCCGATCCGCGGGACGATGATGCGTCGTGCCACGTCACGCATCGCCGGCAGCCCGACCGGAACGACGATCGCCGCGAGCCAGTAGAACTGCGTGAGGATTCCTATGCCGAACGAAAGCAACAGCAGACCGATCGCAACGTCCCACAGCCCGTGCTCGAAGGTTCGGAGCCAGACACGCCGTTCCAAGTCTTGCAGTGCGGGACTACGCCTCATAGCCGATCACCCCCGAATTGTGTCTCGGGATACGCCGGACGAAGCGCGTGAACGTCACAGATCCGATGGTCAGGCTGACAACACCGAGAATGCCATACACAAGCGTCCGGTGATGCGGTGGTGTACCGATGTGCTCGAACACCGCACAGAAGCCTTCCGCGGCGACGATCATCCCGCCGAGCAGCAGGAAGCGGGGTGAATCGAGGAAGAGAGACATCGCCCCAAGCGGCACAAGAACAATCACTGTGACGATCGCGACGATCGGAGTCGCGCTGATCGGACCGAGTAACGAAATCTCCGTCCGTTGAGCGAGAACCGTCAGAACAACCAACGTGATGGTGGCGAGCACGCAGACCGTTAGCAGGAAGATCATCCAGCGCAGCCGTCGCTTCCGAGTTGCGCCGAACACAACCCGGCCGACGCGTGGTAGGACGTACCGCTTGCGTATCCAGAACATCAACAGCAAGCCCACCGCATGAAGTGCAATCAACACTGTTATGCCCGCTGCGGACGGGGCTCCGAGGTCTGTGATAAGGCAAGAGACTGCGCCGGCAAGCATCATGATGCCGAAGAGGATCTCGATAAGTCCGCCTTGCATCGTCGCTTTCCAGCTACGCCGCTCGATCTGTCTGAGGCTCAGTTCGGACATAGGTCTCTCCCGTTAAGTACTTTGTGACGCAAAGCTCTCTGCATCATATTGCGGCGAGAAGCGACTGTCAAGGATCGGTGGAGAAGATCGCCTCACTCGGATGAGGACGACTCAGGCAGTATGATGAGCGGAATCTACGTTGAGAGGAGATACCGATGGCTTGGATTCGTGTAGTTAGTGCGGACGAGGCGGATGACGAGCTCCGCGCAACGTTGGATCACGTGGCAAGCAGCCGCGGCAAGCTCTCCAACATCCTTGCCGTGCACAGTCTTCACCCGAAGGGGTTGTCGGCCCACATGGAGTTGTACTTGGCAATCATGTTCAGCGCATCCGGATTGACGCGGGAGGAGCGCGAGATGATCGCCGTGGTCGTCTCGGCAATCGATCAATGTCCGTACGGCATCCTTCACCACGGCAAGGCGTTGAACCACTACTGGCAGGATGAGGAACGGTTGGCGCGGTTCATCGAGGAGTCCCGATCGGTTGACGTCTCTCCGAGAATGCGTGCCGTGCTCGACTACGCGATCCTGCTCACCGAGCGGCCGTCAGGCATCGAGGAATCGGATATCGCCCGTCTGCGGGATGTCGGACTAAGCGACGAGGAGATCCTCTCGGTCAACCTGGTTGTCAGCTACTTCAACTTCTCCAACCGCGTCGCGCTGGGTCTCGGCGTCGAGTTCAGCGAAGACGAACTCGAGGGGTACAAATACTAGAAGCGGCCTCACGAACGGGCGGTGAGCCTTGCGGCAGGGACTGAGTCGTCTGACGGTCGAGACCATCGACGGTATTCTCGAACATGTGTTGGAGAATGAGGCGGCCGAGATCGATCTACGCAGCGTTCGTTTCGTTGATCCGTACGCGCTTCTGCTGCTCTCATTACTTGTCCTTGAAGGCATCGAACGCGATATCACACCGCAGATCGACTGGCCCGACACGCCAGCTGTTCGGCGATGGATGACTTCCATGGGGTTCTTCTCGGACATCGGCGATTCGCCCAGGGGCATATCGACGGCACGGGGCGGGCAGCGTGCGTTGCAACCGATCTGCGCAATTGCCGATGAAGAAGCGGTTGGCCATGTGGTCGACGGCTTCCATCGGAGACTTGCGGAACAGTATCCACTGCCTGCGGCATCTCGACGAACGTTAACGGCGATGATGATCGAGCTGTTCCAGAACATCCCGCATCACAGCAACGCAACCGGGCAGATCGCCGACCCGCATGGCATCGCGGCGATGCAGGACTACGAAGACTCGATCTTCCTGGCGATCGCCGACAAGGGAATCGGGATCCGAGGCAGCCTCGGGTTGAGGTCCGGCTACGAACGGATCACCGATGCGCAGGCGCTCGATGCAATCTTTCGTGATGGACTCAGCCGCTTTGCCGACGCTGGACGTGGCGGTGAGCTGCAACGGATCATCGGCATCGTTCGCTCCTGGGATGGCATGTTCGCACTCCGAAGCGGTGCGGCCTTGCTCTACTTCGACGAGCACGGGGGCGACATCTACGATGTCCCGCGATTTCCCGGGGTCCAGCTGGCGATTCGCATTCCCCTCCGATTGTTTGATTCAGGAATGGTTGATCCACAGGACCGTTTTCAGTTCAATGGCGAGCATGCAGAGTGAAGCGTTTCGCATCGCGCAGTTCGGCACACGCCTCGGGACACGCTTGGAAGGTGAACGCGCTCGAGTGCAGCTGGAAACGCTGCTACGCGCTCTGCCGGAAGAAGCGCAGGTCCGGATCTCACTCGAGGGCCTTGAAGTCCTCAGCACATCGTTTGCCGATGAGCTTGTCGGCAAGGCGCTTCAACACGTAATCGACGGAGAGTTCGGGGACCGGACGATGGTTCTCGAAACACCTTCGATGGAATTGGCCGAGGGGATCGACGTGAAGCTCGCTCAACGTCGCTTGGCACTGCTCTGCCGACAGAACGGAAGATGGCAACTGATTGGATTCCGCAGCCCCGCGTTGGATGAGACGTTGCAGCGGATCATCGAAAAACGGCAGACGACCGCGCGAGAACTGGCTGCAGAGCTTGATCTACAGATGAGTGCGTGCGTGAACCGCGTGGCTCGGCTTGCCGGACTCTGTCTGATCCGTCGGAGGAAGATCGGGATGAAAGGGCCGCAGGATATTTACGAACTTCATTCCATCGTGAACGGTTGACTTCTCATCACGCACTCTGTACACTCCATCATGTGTACGAACATGCTAACCTCGGTGAACGAATCCATCGATGCACTTGTGATCTACCGCCGCGGGGCCCCGCACCCCCTCTTGCATGCATTCCGATGGAAGAACCGACAGTATGACGTCACCGCAACGTACTTGATCCATCGAGAGAAGGAAGGAGAGAACGTCTGTCTCGTGTACTCGGTGGGGTGCTGCAGGGACACATACGTCCTCCGCCTCGACGTCGGGCGTGGACGATGGACGCTCGAAGCACTCGAGACAGGCGATTGATCGGGGTGTGGTGCCATGCAACGCGTGATCATGCATCTCGACATGGACTCGTATTTCGCTTCGGTAGAGCAGCAAGCGCTGCCGTCCTTGCGTGGGAAACCGATCGGCGTGACCGGACGTCCCACGGAACGATCGATCGTTGTCGCTGCCTCTCGAGAAGCGAAGCGATACGGCGTGCGA
>Ga0272441_10003763_pt1 | contig 28421 bp, 25 predicted proteins | sample SSMProp6N_FD_193582 | JGI IMG/M metagenome (GOLD analysis project Ga0272441, IMG submission 193582) | Marine sediment archaeal communities from Little Sippewissett salt marsh, Falmouth, MA, United States - SSM-Prop-6N | ecosystem: Environmental > Aquatic > Marine > Wetlands > Sediment ... | reverse complement strand
CGTCGTGATCAGCGGCCCAGTCGGACCCGTGAGTGGCTTCGGGTGCTCCATCGTTCCCTCTCTTCCTCCTCGATTTTACGACGCGTCGTAGAATTGGTCCTCCCCGACCGCTCCTACGCGCTAATGGCTAGCCTTGTACGCCTTGCCGAAACGCGCTGCCATGCTCTTCACGGCATCAGGGACAGCCAGCTTCTTCCCCGCAATGAGACCCGGACCCTTCAGCTTCTTCCCGGCGCCTTTAGCTGCCCTGCGCATTGCTCTCATGAGAGCGGCACCCGTGGCACCCGCGGCCGACGCGGTCTTGTAGTTCGGCGAACTGAGTGCCCCGTGAATGCCACCGACTCCGGCCCCCAGCGCGGCGCCGCCGGTCCCACCGATCGCTCCGCCTTCGAGCGCGCCGAGCGCGATCAACTTCAGCAACTCCTTGTTGTCGACCGTCTTGCCCTGTGACCGCTTGTAGGCGAGGTAGCCGCCTACCAGCGCGCCGAGCGCGGCTCCACCGAGTCCGCCCTTGGCCGCGCCTGAGCCGGCGCCACTCAGTGCACGGCGGCCGCGGCTGGGCGGCTCATAGCCGTACTCGTAGTCGTCCGCGGCCTGCTTGCGCATGACCGCGAGGATCCGGGCCGCCTTCATCCGCGCAGATGACAGCTTGGCCAAGCCGCCTTCATCGAGTTCCGGATGGGACTTCCCTCCGAAGTTGATTCCGGAGGGCGGTAGTCTCCTGCCGCGCCTGAGCAAGCGCTGCTTCGCCTCGGCCGACGGCATGTAGACCGTCAGCGGGTTCTTGAACTTGCCCTCAGGTCCGGCAGGCTGCGCCTTCAGTATGTCGGCCATGCTGCCGTACGTCTGCAGGCGCCCCTTGTTGCGCGCCATCTGACGCCTGAGTATCGGCAGGTATTTTTGGAGATTCTCGGGCGTCAGCTGGACGTACGCCTTACCTCCACCATGTGCCACGACGCGCGCCAGCTTGACGAGATCTCGTAGTGCCATCACTTATCTCCTTCGCCGTCGGCCGGTACGGCCTCGACATCTATTGTATTCGGTAGAAGCGGCTGTTGCAATCGTGGCTCTTCCTGCGGCAACTGAGTTCTTGCGCCGAGCACCTGCATACGAGCCAGCGAATCGAGTAGTGCGCCGAGCGACTCGTGCACCGCATCGCCCGTCGCCGGCGTCTCCGTCTCGTGGTCGAGCCGCCGCTGATCCTGCGCGTTCTTGACCGACTCGTGCGCGTTCATTGAATGGATCTGCAGCGTATGTAGTGCGTCGTACGCGTTCTTCGTGATCTTCTGCCGGTTCGCCTTGTTGAAGAAGTCGAGCGCGGCCGGTGATGCGTGGCCGATCTCCCACGACCCTACCACGGCTTCCCAGCCGCCGAAGTAGGCGATTGCCTTCCAGAAGACGTCGGGATCCTTCGCCGAGATGCTGCCGGTCATCATCGGCATGAGGACGTTCGCGATGATCCAGCCGCGGTTCTCCAGCGCGGGACGCACGTCGAAGAAGAGCGACTCGTAGATCTTCAAGACCTCGGGGTCGGCGCGCAGGTACTGCGCCATCTCGTCGATGGGGCGGTTGGCCATGACGCTAGCCTCGAAGACCCACCGCGTACCCGACTGCGGATCGTCGTAGATCCTGAACGCCTCATAGATGTCCGGGTAGTCGTTGCGCAGGCGCTCCTCGGCCTTGATGTCGAGCTTGCGCATCCGCTTGATGAAACGGTACGCCCGCTGGACCTGCCGGTCGTCGCGCGAGCGGCTCGGCGTCAGGTCGTTGTCCGCCAACCTGCGCGCTCGAAGCCAACGCCAATCCGGTTGCTGGTTGTGCCTCATCGCCGTCGTCCTAGATTCGTGCGCCCAACGACCACTTCGACACGTCGTCGAAGATGTCCTGCCTGTGCGTCCCCTTGAAGCCGTCGCGCAGCGGCAGGTCACTCATGGTCTTGGGCACGGCGGAACCCTCCCCCATATCGCCTGCTGTCTTCGTCGCCGTGCGAAGATGCTTCGCTATCGGACTCTTGGCCTCACGCTTCGAGATGACGCCCTTGCGCGCGATCTTGCCGGCCATCTTGAACGCCGCCTTCAACGCCTCCGGGTTCAACGCTGCCAGCTTCGTTGCGGCTGGTACACCAGCAGCGTCGGTGACCACGGGCGGCGTAGCCGCTGCAGTTGTCGTGGCAGTCGGCGCTACTTTCGGCTTCATGGCCTTGGCAGCTTGCTGCTTCTTTCGGTTCTGGAGGTACTGGTAGCCCTTATAGCCTCCGTACGCGGCAAGCGCGTGAGAGAGAAGGCCAGCTTCCTTCTCTTCGCCCTCGTTCTCGCTCTCCTCTTCGGGCTTCTTCGTCGGGGCCTTCTTCGGCGGCGTGTCGGACGCGCTGGCGAGGAACTCGATACCCGGCTTGGTCTCCTCTTCCTCTTCCTTCTTCTTGGCGTCCTGTGCAGCTGCGTTCTTGAGCGATTGTCTCGCCTCGTTCTGCTTACCTGCCATGTCGGCGAGATCGGACTCGCTGACGAACTTCCCGCCGCCGACGTGGAATGCGCCTTTCGGCAGCTTGCGTCGCAGCTTCGACCAGCGAAGTATGTTCGTGAGTGACCCGGGATTCCACAACTTGGGGTTGCGCTTCCTACGTGCTGCCTCCCGCTCCTTCGACTCCGTACGCAGCCGCTCTTCGATTGGCTTCATCTTCGCATCGATTCCGGCCGCGACTTCCGGATTCGTTTCACGCAACCACGACATGAACGGGTTGCCACCGAGCATCATGGGCTGCGTCTTGTTCCACTCCCTGAACTTCGCCATGTTCTCGGGCGTGTAGTGCTCTTTGAGGAGCTTGGTCTGCTCGCGGTGGTACGGCAGCCACGTTGAGTTCTTCACCAGCTCCTGCACGCGGTCGAGCGCGGACTCCTTCAGAGTCTCGACGTCCTGATCCTTGCGCTCCTTGTTCTCGGTGTGCTTCTCCGTGCCCTCGCCGGTGGCCTCGATCTTCCCCGACTCGCGAGCCTTATCCATGCTCTTTTCGAGGTTTTCGAGTCGCGGCTCGTAGTAGTCGTTGCCCTCGGTGAGGTGATCCTTCGCGATCTCCTGAGCGAGCGCTGGGTTGCTCGAATGCTCAAGCTCAACCTCGGTACCCTTCGCGATCTGGTCCTGCGGGAACATCGACGTGGGCATGCCCGCGGCGAGTCCGCCGGGGATGATGTCGTTCTTGCCGCCCATCAGCTCGGCGAGCGTCCGGTAGATCTGCTCCTCGGCTTCGTGCGGGTTCACGCCCATCGACTCCGCCTTGCTGTGAACGTCCTCGTCGTCGATGCTCTGGCCCTTCTCGGCGATGACGTTCAACAGCTGCTGCATGACTTCTGGGTCCAGCGACTCGGCCGCTTCCTCCTGCGGCGTCTCGGCGCCGTCCTCGTCGTCTGCGATCTTCGTCAGGTCGGGCGTGCGCAGCTTGGCCATGGCCGTCAGCTCCGGCTGGCCCTGCTGCTGCATCATGTCCGGGTTGCCGCCCATGCTCGCCTCTGCGATGTCGGGCACGCCGTTCTTGTTCTCGTCCTTCAGGATCTTCTTGCCCTTGGCGATCATCTCGTGCGCGCCGATGCGCTTCTTGATACCACCGGGCGTCATGTCGAGGCCCGCCTGCTGACCCTGCAGGATGGCATCCGCGTTCATGCCCGGGATTGCCTTCTGCACGACGCCGATGTCCTGCTGCATCTGCTCCATCGCCGCGTACGGATCGGGCTGGCCGGACTGCCCCTGCCCGCCCTGCCCCGGGATCGCCGCCGCCGTCTTCGGAAGAAGCGAACCGAGATCGAAGCCCTCGACCTTGCCCGCCGCGCCTTCCAGTGCGTCCTTCACCTTCTTGTTCTGGATCTGCTCCGCGAGCAAACGGAGCAGTTCGCTGCTGAACTGCCCGAACTTGTACTTGGTCGGCTGCTGAGCTGTCGACATCTCGGGAGGCGATGCAGGCGGGGGAGCGAGTTCGGCAGCTCCCTTACCGAACGTTGCGCCGCCGATCTGGGAGAGCTGATCCTGCTTGGCCTTCTCCGCCTTGGCCTTGCTGCGCAAGAGCGACACCTTCGCCACGGCGGCGTTCGAGACGCCGCTGGGCCTGATCGCGTTCGGATCTTCCGTCATGTTCGCGACCGCCTCGTTGGCTGCCTTGACGTGCGTCGGCGTGATGCGCTCGACCTCGACGTCGACCGCGTCCTTGTCGCTGTTGCCGGCGAGCGACTCCTTGACGATCGTCGCCTTCTTCTTGTAGCGCAGGTTGTACTTCTTCCCCTTCGTTCGGATGGGAATGCCAACCGGTCCTCTGCCCTTGCCAATGCCGAGTCCGCGTCCCTTGCCCTCGGATCGGATCTTGGCGCCGGGCGTCGGGCATACGTTGACGACATCGTCGTTGTCGAGGTTCTTCAACCGGCGCGCGGGGACGCCGATCGGACCCTTGCCGCCGCCAATGCCGAGGCCGCGACCTTCGCCCTTCGACCTGATCTTGGAGCCGGGGCACGGTTTGTCGGCAGCCTCCTTGCCGAGGCCGCTGAAGGCCCGGATGACGATCAGTTCGTTCTCATTCATGTCGGCTCTCCTCATACGTCTACTGTCGCGCGGCGTGCTGACTTGTATGCGGCGGTCGAACGATCCATCGACTCGAACAACTCCGTGACCATCCGCCGGTGGTTCTCCGGATCTCCTGCCCAGTCGGTGAACGCCGGCTTGGACAGTCTGCGATGCTGGTTGAGCGCATTCTTCATCACGATCTCTTGATTCAACGGCAGTCCCAGCGTCTTCATCAGCTCGACGAAGCCCTTCTTGGTGGTATAGTAGTCCATGTGCCAGTGCGTCAGGTCGATACCTAGCTGCTCAGCGAGCTGCAACTCGTGCTCTCTCAAACCCCAGACCCAACCAGCATACATGAACGAGCGTCCGAACTCACGCGTGCAGTTCAACGCACTCGTCGCCGACAGCGACATGAAGTGGTCGATCGGCTCGCGCCACAGGTAGCAGTACGCAGCCTGCGGGAAGCGCCTGTGAAGCTCCTGTAGCATGAACATGTTGCAGGAGACCGATATGCACGTGTCCTCCGCTTCCTCCCAGATGCGCATCTGGTGCGAGAAGTTTCTCGCGAAGTCCTCGTGGCCGACGAGCGAGTTGTCCTTCAGCTCCACGTTCGCCTTGATCATCTCGCAGACCCAATGCGTAGCCTGCCGAAACGTGCTACCTATGACGATGCGCTTCGCCTCACTCATTTCGCTGCCAGCTCCTTCACCACGCTCAGCCTGAAGTCGAGCAGGTCGGCGTTCTTCCTCAGGTACAACGGATGCCTCGGATGACCCTTCTTCGTCAGGCCGAGACACTTCGGATTGAGCGACTGCAGCATCTCAGCCACCTTCAGTCCACGGTCGTTCAATGCACCATGCGTTCCCCACGCGGCGACGACGAGGTCGGCATGGTCGGCCGTCTCCCAGAGCCACTGGTCGTTCGCCGGGCCGACTGGGTCGTGACAGTGATACAGCTCGCGCGGGTCGGTCGACCGCAGCGCGAAGATGTTCGTCACGTAGAAGGCGTCGAAGCCCCAGTCCTTGGCGTAGCCGTAGCAGCGCCTAACCGTCGGATCGAAGACATTCTCGTCGGCCGTCGACGGATTGAGCATGACGAAGTTCACGTAGCGGCTGCCGGCATTCGCCCACGCTCGCCAGAGCGTGTACCGGTAGCGGCGCATCGAATCGAACTTCGCGCCCGAGCTAATGAACTCGTCAGACACTCGCCACCTCCAGTTTGGCTAGTGCCTGCGCTCGCGCTGCCTTGCAGCGCGGGAACATCTCGATGATGTCGCGGACGTAGTCGTCGTACGGCGACAACGGCCGCCTGTTCTCCGGGCGTGTGGAGTTGAACTTCCCGATCATCGTGATCTCGCTCTTCAGCGGGATCCCGAGCGTGTCGCACAGCTCCACGAAGCCATCCTTCGTCGTGTAGTGCTCCAGATGCCAGTGCGTCGACCCAAGCCCATGATCGTCCACGTACGCCAGCAACGCTTCGTAGATGGCGAACAGCTTGTAGAAGTTCGACTCGAACGGACCGTTCCTCTTCTCTCTGCTTGCCCGCGACTTGTGGCAGAGAATCGACTTCGCGTGGCTCACCGGCTCGCGCCACAGGAATGCCAGCTTCGGCTTGAACTCTCGCATGATGTACTGCCAGTGCTCAAAGCCCGACATGCCGACCGCTCCGTAGATGCCCGGGCCGGCCGTGCGCCACTCGCGATCGATGCCGTCGAACTTGTGTGGCTGCCATCCTTCGTGCTGGAAGATGCCGGGAACCGCCTTGTTGTCGGCGATCATGCGATTCAGCCAGCGCGTGGCCGTCCGCATTCCTCCATAGATCATGAAGAAACGCTTCTTGCCCGGATAGCGGATGGCCGGCCTGTTCTCGTACATACTACCCTCAGATCACGGGTTCGAGGTCGGTCTCCGCCTCTGCGCCGCTGACGTCCGGCTCGATCGTCTTCTGCTTGAGGAAGATAGTGAGGTCGCCGAGATTGTCGAAGACGTTCTTCAGGTTGTCTTCCAGTTCCGGCATGTCCTGCTGACCGTAGCGCTCCTTGAACTTGTCCCAGTGCCAGTAGAACATGAACAGGATGCGCCCGACTCTGTCGAGGCCGAGCATCAGATCGCCTATGTAGTTGTCGACGACCGTATCCACGTCCATCGTCTTGATCAGACCGCTGACGACCGACGTGTCCATGACCTCCTTCTGCCCCTGCTGCGACGCCTGCTGCGCGAGGCGGTAGGTTGCGTCCATGTCCATCTGGCTCTCGCCGCGGTGCTCCGTGTCGGAGCCTACGGTAAGCAGGTCGGTCATCGGGTACTGCAGCGAGACGCCGCCGCCTATGTTCGGATCGGACGTCATCATCGGTTCGGGGATCGCCGGCGCACCGTACGGCTGGCCACCCTGCGCCTTCTTGATCAGATATGTGGGCGCCCCGTTCTTGGTCGCCTGCTTGAGCATCGCGGCGGCCTGCGGCTCGCGCAGCTGGTGGTCGATGATGAGCGTCTGCAGCGCGGCCAGCTTGCGCATCGGACGACCCATCTCGCCGTTGGTCTTGATCCAGTACTCGATGCCGTCGGTGATCGGCTGGATCTCCGTCAGCATGCCGCTCTTGAACAGCTGCAGCTCGACGTCGGCGAGTGTCTGCGGCGAGGCCAGTTCGTCTGGGTTCGGCTCGCGCTTCGGAATGTGGATCTGGTCGTACGACTTGCCCGTGCGTTCCCGCTCGTAGCGCTCCAGCTTGTAGCGCTCGATGTCCTGCGAGCTGATCTTGACGACCTTGTAGCCGTTGGGCACGAAGTACGTCGAGCCGATCTGCGTGATCTTCTTGCCGTCCTTGCCGGTGATCACGAACGAGATGTCGTCGCCGTCGCAGCCGAGTGGCTCTACCGGATACTCTTCGTCGCGGTTGCGCCAACCGGCATCGGAGACGTTGAACTTCCGACCGTGGAACTTCGGGAACAACATCTCTTGCGTGTTCTCGCCGCGGCCGTCCTCATGCGTCTGCGGGTAGCGATCGAACTCACCGTAGTACGTCGTCTGTCCCTTGTCGTTGGTCACCTTGCGCGTGACGAAGAACGGGACGCTGCCTTCGCACGCCGAGTTGACGAACACGAGCTTGTCCTTCTCTCGCCCGCTGTCGGCCGCCGGCAGCCCCTCGAACTTCGAGTCCCAGTCCTGCTTGTCGTGCATGACTGAGTCGCTGAAGATCGACTTCGGCGAGATCATCGTCATGCGGTTGCCGGCGTCGAGGTTGATGGCCACTGCGTCGCCCAGCCTGCGCGCCGTACGGCGGTTGTCGCCGACCGGGTTGAGAATGACCAGATGCGGCTTCATCGTGCCCATGCGCGTCATGAGCCGACAGTAGCCGCTCGTCGACGGTCGCTGGAGGGTCTTGGCGATCTCGCGGTGGTAGACCGTGCCCAGCTCCGTTGAGCCACGCCGGTCCTTCACGAGATAGCGGTCGCGCTGCAGCTTCTCCTTCTCCTCGTCGGTGAGGTTCGCTGACTCCAGCGCGAACGGATCCTGCCGGTCGGCGAAGATGACCTTCACGCGCGGTGCGGTCCCTTGGATGATCTTGTCGCCGTCGGCTGCACGCTTCTCCAGCGCTGTCTTCACGATGGCAGCCTCGGCCGCCTTCACGAGGTCGTGAATGTCGTAGAAGCGCAGCAGCGCGTCGGCGAACGCCGCATCCTTCTTCATCGCCGTGAAGAGCGTGATGGCCGCCTGCTTGCCCGCGCCTCGGATGAACGCGGGAATGTTCCACTTGGAGTCGAGCGACGCATACTTCGCATCACCCGGACCGCTCACGACGACCGGCATGAAGCCGCGGAAGTCCTTGGAGACCGACGAGTTCATCCAGTCGACGAGCGATCGCATGCCGCTCTGGTCGGAGGCGTACTTCGACCCCATGTAGGGCGGGCGAGCCATGACGTCGAAGTCGGGCTGCATGATGCCCAACTCATTCTGCTTCTTCTCTTCCGACTCTCCGAGCACGTGCGGGCGCCGGTTGAGCAGGTAGTTGATCCAGTTCTCCTTCAGCGGCACGAAGGCGTCTTGGCTCTTGATGTAGAGCAGCTCGTCGCCTTTGAGCTGGCCGTTGAGGAAGAAGGACGGGGCGTACATCCATTCCGGTCCTACCTTGAAGCCCCACACGCCGACCGCATGCGTGTCATCGTCGCTCTTGTCGAGTAGCTGGAAGCCGACGAGGTGATCGAGCAGGCCGGGTGCACGATCACGCAACCTCGCGTGCGCGAGGTCGGCGAATGTCTTTTCGAATTCTGCATCTGGCATTGGTCGGCTCCCTTGTGATCAGCGACTACGCGTACGCCTCCAGATCGTCACCTTCGTCCTCGCCGCCACCGCCGAGAACGCCAGCCGGCAGCTTCCCGGCGAGCGCCTGCTCGAACAGCTTGCGGTCGAGGTTCATGCCCTGCCTGTACGCGCCGAGCGTGCGCAAGAACTTCAACCGGTCCGGATCGAGTCCGTGACGGGCGAACTGCCGGCGCTCCTGCTCGCTGAAGCCACTCTTGTCTTCTTCCCGTGCGGGCGGAGGCGCATAGAGGTCGGGCCTGATGTGCGGAGGAGGTACGAAGATCGATGGATCGAACATCGGCTTGTCGCCACTTTTCCCGAGAGCGTACGCGCCGGCTCCGAGACCAGCGAGCGCGCCTCCTGCTGCAAGCCCCTTGCCGACGGTACGCAGCGCGCGTCCACCACCTTTGCGCGCAACGGTCTTCGCCGTGCCCTTGACCGCCTGCTCGGCGGCCTCTTCTGCAACGGGTATCATCTGGGTCGCAATCGTCTTTGCGCCCTTGCCGCCGACCTTCTTTCCGACGGTCGTGACGGCCTTCTCCGCTGCCTTCGGCACGATCTTGGTCGCGACGGTCTTGCCGCCGCGCTTGGCGCCCACCGGGAGGATCTTGGTGAGCACCGTCTTCAACGCAGACCTGACGCCGGCCTCCTTGCTGAGGGCGGCGCGGGCTGCGACCAACTTCTCTCGATCGAGACTCGTCATGGCACAGTTCCTCTAGATGAGGCCCATCCCGGTGCCCATACGCGCGAGCGCAGCGAGTTCCTGTCCGCGCGTCTGGCGGTTGAGTCCGCCGAACTGCAGCGCCTGCAGGGAGTCCATCATCTGCTGGTGGCCACGCGGATCGTAGCCGGCGCGCGCGAAGAGCTTCGACGTGTCGCGGCCGTAGAGCGACTTGTTGCCGCCGCCCGAGTAGTCGATCGGCTGCCCGCCGCCCGTCGCCGGGCCACCCCAGCCGCCCCAGCTGCTGTTGCTCTTCGCCCCCGGAGGCTGCCAGCCCATCGCCTGCTGGGTGTTCCTGCCCATACCGCTCATTGCCATCCGGTAGGCAATCTGCGGCGGAAGGCCCTGCTCCTTGCCGAATTTCATGCTTTCGGAGAGTAGCTGCATCTGTTTCTCCTGCGGCGTAAACTCGCGGCCAAACCAGCCGCCCGGCTGCGTGAGCCACGCTGCCTTCTCCATCGCTTCGGCAGTCTCCTCGAACTCGGCCATCTTCTCGACGAGCATGTCATCGATCTGACGCTTGGTCAGGCCGGCATCCTCGGCGAAGCTGACGGCGAGCTTCACGAACGTTTCGAGGGCCTTGTCCTTCGCCTGCTTCACGAGCGTCTCATGAGCGACGATCCTACCCATCTCACGCGTGACGCTGCCCTGCTTGTGTTCGCCTCGCTCAAGTCCTCGGAGATCTCCGACGAGACCCCCCAGAAAGCCACCAGTGGCTGTCTCTACTGGCCGGCGACTTGCTCCTCCGCCCAGCACGCCACCGCCGAGCGTTGCCAGTGGGCTGTTCCTGCCGAGAAGTGAGTTCTTCGCTGGTCTCTTCTTCGCACGTACTCGCCGCCGCAGATTCAAGTTGACAGCTGGTTGCGCCCCTGCTTTCCTCATCGTCGGCTCCTCTCCGCCGAGCTTCTTCAGAGTCTTGGCCAGTCGGGCACGCTGCCCGAGCTTGCCGCCTTTCTCGGCGGCAGCGTTCAGCTTACTCGCCGGAATCTTCTTGTCTTCGGGGACGCCGAGCTGCTTGTGGAGTGCGCCTTCGTGCTTGATGGCCTTCTGGATCCACTTCTTCGCCAGTTTCTGCATCTCGATCCCCTAGTACGCAGCCCCGGGCTTCGCCGGCGGCTTGCCAAACTCGACGCCCCTCGCGAGCGTCGGGATGAACGACTCCCCATGCTCCTGCGAGGCGCGTCCACGGTGCAACGATTCTAACAGACCTTTCTTCAATTGGAAACCTCCGAGTCTGACCATCCAGTCGGGCGCGTACGAGATCGTCTCCATCGCACGCACCATCTCGGGGGCGAAAGGCGGCTCGTCCTCGTGTGTCAGCACGTTCTTGTAGCCGGCCTTCTTCAGGTCTGCGGCGACACGCGGTGTCACGCGCGTGCCGATCGAGTACTGCAGATATGGCCGTTCGAGATAACGACCAGTGGCACGCGACAGTCCCGTGTCATGCGCGCCGGTGCGCGGCCGATAGCCGCGCGTGATCGAGTTGAACTCGACGATGTCGTCTGGGAGTGCGTCGCCTACGCTCTTGAGTCCGGTGATGCGGACGTGGTTGATGAGGCCACGGGACAACAGCTCGACGTTGCGGCGGGACGCGGCGATCTTGGATCGCTTCAGCGTGTCGCGGAAATTGTTCATGAAGTGCCACCGCCCTGCGCCGACGCCCTTGTACCGAACGACTTCCGATGGATTCGGAAGTCCTTCGCTGATGACGTCACCGGCTTCGACGCGGTCGCCCTTCTTCACGAGCAGCTTGAATTCGGGCGCTACGTAGTGGCTCTCTCCTCCGACACGCACGAATGTACCACCTTGTGGCGCATTTTCAATAGCTTCTACACGTCCATCTAGCTTGGCGACGGACGCGCCTCCTTGGAAGGTCTTGGGGACTTGGACGAGCTGGTTGATGGCGTCGAATCCCGCAGCAGACGGTCCACTTCCCGCAATACCTCCAGAGTGCTTAACGTTGAGCGCGGATTGAGAGACAGGCTCGGCGATCGCTTGGGCAGCTGCGACACCGATGTTATCACCGACATCGGGGAACTTCTCCCTTTCTCGCACGCCGGCGCATCGAGCGCACACGCCGTGCTTGGACTCGCATGTCATGGGGCTGCGAACGACGATAGTCTTGTGCTTGCCGAGCTGCTTGGAGATCTTCGGGGAGATGACCGTGCCAGCTCCATACTTGCCAGCTTTCCGGGCAAGCACTGCACCAACGTTATCGGGGTCATTCCCATCGACAGGAATGCCGTTCTCAGTGCCACAATCTTCCTCTGTGACAACGAGCCGATGAGCGGCCAGTGCGAGCTGCTTGCCAAGGAAGCCCCCCTTCGGCGTCGCGAACTTCGTCGAGACGGTACCCTTGCGCGCGCCGTAGGAGGCGGCCCAGTATTCGACCGGATCGAGGCCGTCGGAATACGAGTTCGTGATGGGGATCGGGATCTCCTTGTCCCGGTGGTCGGTGACGAGCAGGTCGCCGACGTTGAGCGCGCTGAACTGCGATGGGTTGCCACGCGCGCCGGAGTTCACCTGCATGGCCAGCGGGTTGCGCGCCTCCAGCTGCTCCTTCAGGTTCGTATCGCGGATCTTCTCGGAAGCCCTGCCGAGCGCCATGACGATCCGCTTGTCGCGGTCCTCGCGCTTCAGTCCGGGCGTCTGCAGGATGGCGTTGATCGTCTTGTTCAACTCGCGGCGCAGCTTCGACGCCTTCGGACCGAGCCGCAGACTGTCGAGCGTGAGCGACGCCTCACGGCCGTGCGCGGTCGAGACCGTGGCACCCAGCTGCATGAGCTTGCTCGCGACCTCGTTGTACTTGTCGGGATAGTGGGAGGCGACCAGACGGAGGATCACGCGGATCGACTTCTTGTCGATCGGGCGCGTGTAGTCACGGATCCCCTCGGGGAGGATCTCGTTGATCAGGAGCTGACCCATCGTTGTTCTCACGGCGTTGACCCCAGATCGCCATCCAGCGGCGTGTCATCTGTCCTGCCGAACTCACCGACCGGTGACGGCTCAGTGCCGAGCGCGCCCTTTTCCGCTATCGGGAACTCGTCCATTTGCGGGATCTTCTGCGTCTCATTCGCGTCGCCGTCGTCCTCCGACTCCTTGATCAGCAGCTCGTCGATCCTCGCGAACAGTTCCTCGAACGGAATGATCAGCGTCTGCAGGTCTGACCACTCGACGCGGTACTCGCGGATCTCGTTGGCGAGATCCGGATAGTCTCGGACGGTCTCTTCCTCTGCCTCGGCGAGGTGGCCGATCACGTACCACTTGAAGGCCGGATAGCCCGTGCTCATCTCTTTGATCAGCACGCACGCCTGAGCGAGATGCTTGCCGGCGCATTCGAGGCAGGTTGGTCTCACAATGTCACCCTCGGCATCATCCTGAACAGCGACTTGCTGACATCCGCCGCCATGTCCTTGATCGCGTTGTCGGCGAGCACCTTCCTGATGTCCATCTGCCGGATCGTGTCGGACGCCTCCTGCGTGAACCGTGGTGTCACCATGCTCTTGAACGGGCCGACGCTCGCCAGCACCGGACTGTCAACGAGACACTGCAGCACACGCTTCAGTGTATTGATCGACTCCATGTCGAGGAAGCCGATCGGCTTTCGCTTGGTGCGCTTCGACCAGCGGTAGAGGAAGTTGATCGCATCGAGGCAGATGCCAGCCGTGTCCGGCATCTGCGCTGACTTGCACTTGTCTTCGATCCTGTATGCCAGATCGTTGAAGAACTGCTCCTGCTGCGCCTCGTTCAGGCTCTTGCCTTCGAGCAGCGTCTCGATGTTAAACAGGTGCGTCTCCGCCTCCCTGCGCACGCCGTCGCCCGGCTGCAGGACGTCGACCGGCGCGAAGGCTCTGGCGTCGGCCTGTGCAATCCCGGCAGCGATGTCGTCCGGCACTCGAATTCCGCTCATGCCAGCATCCCTGCTTCCGCACGCCGAATCGCATGGTACTCGGCGATGATCTTGTGCATCACGCTCTTGAGCTTCTTGAGGCGGTCCTTGTCGAACCATTCGAGGCGGTCGCCGGCGACCACACGTTTCACGGCTTCGGTGTACATCAATGGCTCACCCATGTCGTGGATCGAGCACAGGTTGACCAGCCTCACGGGCAACTGCGTGACGAGCACCGCGCGCGATCCCCAGCTCAGCGTCTCACCCTGCTCGACAGTGGCGAGAGCCATAAGCACGCGCTGCCAGAAGACGACGGCGTTGTCCATGTGATCAGCGGGCGTAGCTGCTACGCCCATCTGGCGAGGAGGCGGCTGTCGTCGTCTCGATCGGTTGCCCATGACGCTCCTACGACGGTGCCTTCACGCCCTTTACCGGACCCACCAAGTGCGACATTGACGCGCGTGTCGGCACTGCTCTCGTGCCGGCCGACGCGTTCGGTGATGTACCCACTGCTGGTGCTCCCGTCTGACCTGTCACACCCGTGGGGCCAGTCGCACCACCTGCGCCTCCCGACGCGCCCGCGATAGCGTTCCTGCCCGCACCCGACGCCGCGGCCAGCTCCTGATCGGTCGGCGGGCTGCTCGACTGCTGCGCCGGCTGTGCCGCTGCAACCGGTGTACTGGGGCCGACTATCACGGGTCCGCCTGTCTGAGATGCGTTCCTGCCACCACCGGCGGCTGCTCCCGCTGCTGCGCTGCCGCTTGTACTCGTCGTGAAGCCGAGTCCTGCGCGCGCCGCCTGCCCGCCCTGCATCCGCTCACGTTCCTTCGCTTGGTCGCGCGCACGGCGAAGCGACACGCCAAAGCCCGGATTGCCCTTCGACCGCTGCTCGATCTCTTCGTCGGACATCTGCGCGAGCTGTCCCGGCGCCATGTCGATGCCGTATCGCCGCATCATCTGCTTGGAGCGGCGCTGAGTCGCTGAGTACTGCTCGCCGGCCCACTCCTCTTTCATGTAGTCGTCGAGCGACGTCTGCGCGCGACCGGCACCCGAGTACAGGTCGTACGTCTGCCGGTAGCGATCGTAGACTTGCTTCGGGATGCCGAGATCCTTGTACTTCGACTCGTACTCCTCATCCCACTGCTTGATTTTCGGGTTGTCGTCGCCCGTGCCACCCGCGCTGCCCTGCGCCGAGCCTGCTGCAGCGCTCTGACCGGGCGTCTCCGTCGTCTGCGTCTGCCACGCGTTCCCGCCCTGTCCTTCTTGGGGCTGGCGCGCGTTCTTCCACCAGTTGTTGGCCGCCTCCTGCAGCTTCTGGTAGTCGCCCGCGCGGATCGCCGCCTCGACGTCCTCGGGCATGCTCTCTCCGGCCGCCTGTGTCGGGTCGGTCCACGCTCCCTCGGCGGGGCCGCCGATCTTGCGATCGAGCGTGCCTTGCTGCTGCGCCGTGTAGTAGCCGAGCAGGTTGTTGACGAAGTTGGTGTACGCGTACTTGTCACCAGACTTCAGTATCTGGGTCAGATTCTGAGGGACGGGAATGCCGCCACGCTTCTCAAGCATGCGGCCGGCGTTCACGTAGGCGACCTTCCTGATGCTCACCTGCGCGCGCTCGATGATCGGCTCGGCCGCGTCGGGATGCATGAACAGCAGATGCTCTACCTGCGCGACGTCCTCGTCGTCGAGGCCGGCCGACTTGCAGAAGAGCTGCACTCCTTGGATGAATGCTTCCTTGTCGGTCATGTCGTCGCCCTCGCGATCACACCGAGTCGCCTGAGTATATCCGTGAACGTCGCCTCGTTCGCCTTCGTGACTTGAATGTGGTTCTGCCCCACCTGCTCCGCGACCAGCACGGGATCGCCCTCGTCCGAGTAGAGCACGACGTAGGTGATGTCGTCGGCTTCGGCGACGTCACCGTTGAACACGTTCCCTCTCTGGACGCGCAGTCTCATACCGTGATCTTCCTCGCGTCTCGGTCGATCCAGATCCGTGCCTCGCCCATGTCGGGCAGCGACACGCCCGCCTGTTGCGTGGACAGCGTGGCCAAGCAGTTGGCAACCATGCACGCCTCGCGTATGTCCTTCTTCACGATCTTCGCGTCCTCGGTGTTCAAGAGCGCCACGACGAGCGCGGCGATGAACGTGTCGCCGGCGCCCGCTGGATCGGCTACGTAGACGTTGCGCAGCAGCGTGTGATACTTCGCCGTCCACGTGCTGAGCAGGTCATCCCAGTCGACCTCGAAGCAGCCCTTCCTGCCGTCGGTCACGATGACGTGCGGGATGTTGAAGATCGTCCCGACGTCGTTGTTCCGGCACTCCTCGCTCGCTTCCCACTCCTTGCGGTTCGGGCAGATCGCGCCCGGCCACGCGCCGGTCTTCTTGTCGATGTAGTCGGCGAGGTGGGTACGCTTCGGGTCGACGAAGTACACGATGCTCTTCTCGGCCAAGAGCGGGAGAAGGAACGCGAGCACTGCGTCGGAGAGCATGCCCTTGCCGTAGTCCGAGAGGATCACGGCGTCGACGCCGTCGATCGCGCGCCGGAGCGCATCGCCGATCGTATCGCCATCGGGGTCCGCGCCAAGCACGACAGGATGGCGGTGCTCGCGATCTACGCGAAGCAGCTGCTGGTTCTCGCTGCGGTAGCGCGTCTTCACCGTGCACATGCGCGTGCCGCCCTCGGCGATAGGGAAGAACTCAAGCGTGCCGCCCGTCTCGCTCGGCTCCTCGCAGAGCCGCGAGATGTAGTCGGCGAGGACCATGTGGTAGTGCTCGTTCTCCATGGTCCCGAGCGTGCCGCACAGGCGCGTCTTCACGCCGAAGTGCCTGAGGTTGTTCGCCACGTTCGCAGCGCCGCCTACCGCGTAGTGGCGCTTGGTCTCATCCAGCACGATACAGTTGGGCGCCTCAGGGCTGAGCCGCTCAACCGTGCCGTCGACGTACACGTCGAGCATGATGTCGCCGATCACGGCGATCTTCAGCCCACGCGCGCAGTTGACAAAGGTGTCTTTCATCAGGTCTCCAGCGGGTCGTACCCGTCCTCCTCGACGTCTTCCTCTTCCTCGATCAGTGCGTCGTCCTGCGCGTGCCTGTACGTGCGCCATGCATCCTCGTGAAGCACCAGCCGCACTGCCGCACGCATCAGGTTCGGCGTCGCGTTGTTGTCCTCCATCACGCAGCGAACGCCGTCCACGATCGATTCGAACCCGGGATCCTCGGCTACTTTGGTGCGTAGCTGTCGGATATCCCGCGTCGTTCGACGTGGCTCGTGGATGCTCACTTCCTGCGCAACCTCGTCGCGAGGTCTGCGATTCTCTTCGCCGACGTCTTCGTGATGCCTTCGTCGGCTACGTCACCAGCCTGCGGCATCATGCCGCCACCCGGTGGCATGCCCGGGGCACCCGGCGGAGCCATCGGAGGCGCCATCCCGGCCGCCATCTCCGGCGGCATCGGACCTCCCTGTGGAGGCATCTCGCCGCCGGGGGGCATCCCGCCGCCACCCAGCGCGGCCATCAGCTCGGGAGGCACTGCTCCGGCTTCCATACCCGGAGGCATCGCGCCGGCTTCACCCGGAGGGGCTTCGCCGCCGCCACCCTCGCCGATACCCATGACCTGCGCGAGCATCGAAGCAAGATCGTCGATCTTGCCTTCGAGCCGCTCCAACCGCTCGCCGATCTTCGTGTTCGTCGTCGTCGGCTCGTTGTCGCCCTCGGCCGTGCCCGGCTGGCCTTGGATCTGCTCGAAGAGCGCGACGAGATCCTCCATGTTCAGCGTGACGGGCTGGCCGCCCATCTCGGGGCCGCCGCCACCGCCGGGAGGGCCGCCCATCATCGACGGGTCCATGCCGGGAGGCATGGGAGCGCCGGGAGGCATCGGTCCACCGGGAGGCATCGGGCCGCCGCCCATCATCGAGGGATCCATCGGAGGGGCGCCGCCACCGCCGGGAGGAGCACCGCCCGGGGGCATACCCGGAGGAGCGCCGCCACCGCCGGGAGGCATGCCCGGAGGAGCGCCCGGCGGCATGCCGCCCTGCGCCTGCTTGAACTGATCGGCGGGGACGAAGCTGTGCTTCGTCTGGCCGACAAGCGACGCTGCTGCCACATGCGCTCGCTTCATAAGCTCCGCGTTTATCGTCTTCCCCACGGTTTCCTCCTCAACCCCACAGTTTGCTTGCAGCCAGAAGTCGGCGCACGTCATTGCGTCCCTGACGGCTCTTGTCAACGACACGCGCCCGTGACCGGCTCATGCCGGCCACGAGACGCGTGAGTGCGTCTTGCTCTTCTGACGTCAACGGATTCGGCTCAGGCTTGTACTTCCTGTTGCGTATGAAGTCGGCGCGGGCCGTCAGGGAACTGAACGGCACCGGATCATACTGCGGAAGCGCAGCCTGCTTCGTAGATTCTACAACGCGTCGTAGAATCGCCCGCCTCTTGGCGAGCTTGTACAGCCCACCGAGTCTCGTCAAGAGCTAGCCCTTGAGGAGCTGTGCGAGGGCCAAGACGTTGGCCGTCTTCTCGTCCTTGTCCTTGCCGCCGCGCATGGCCGCGTACGTCCCGACCCCGCCGACGCCGACGCCGATGCCCGCCGCCGCGCCGTGCCTCTTGGCCGCGCGCCCGACCGCCCGGCCACCTTCGGCGACCGCGCCGGCACCGCGCCTGAGCGCCTTGATCGTCGGGGCACCGCGCTTGCGGGCAGCTTCGATCGCCGCCTGATTCGCGGGCACGAGCGCCTTCACCCGCTTGGCGCCCTTGCCGACGGTCTTGCGGACCATGCCCTTGGGCTTGACCTTCTTGGCGACGACGCCCGCCGCCTCGCCGACCCGCCGTGCGCCGCGGCCGACGGCCTTGCCCGCGCCGACGACCTTGCGACCGACGGCCTTGCCCGCGCCGACGATCTTGCTGCCGATGCCGGCGTACTTCTCGATCGCCGCTTCGGTGAGCGCCGCGGCGAGGTTGGCGCTGGCCTGCTTCTTCCACCCGGCGTCGCCGGACTCGACTGCGCGGATGTAGTCGGCCGCCGCCTCCTTCAGCATCTCGCGGCGCGCTTCCTCGTCGCTCGCCTGCTTGTAGAACTCGATCGCCTCCACCAGTGAGAGTTCCCTCGACATGTTTGCATCCTTCCTTCCGTGCCTGCCGGCGTGCCGCTGGTCATTTGCTGCCCACTTCGGTACGGCCGGCCTCTCCGCTCCCTGACGGCCCGTCTATTGAGCCTGCGTCGGAGAGATGCGACTCTATCGAGCGAACACCGGCCAAATCCAGTGCACGCATCGCACAGTCTGCACCCTGCGACTGTTATGTGACATCCTCTTCGCTGTCGCCGCCCTGCAACGCCACGGCGAGTCTCTCGACCAGTTCAGCCTTCTTCACGCCGTGCTCTACGAGCCGCTCCACCAGTGTCTTGGCACTGGCTGCCTTGTCGCCGGCGTCCTTCTTGAACAGGGACAGGAACCACTCCTTGGCCTTCTCGTCGGCGAATGCGACCTTCACCGGCGCTGTCAGGCCCACTTCCTTGCCCTGTACCTTGTCCAGCTCGACTTTCTCGATCCATCGGTTGACGAAGTCGCATGCGGCGAGCTTCTCCATGCCCTCGCCGTCACCCTCGGTGGCGGCCTTGGAGAAGTGCTTGATGAACTCGGCGAGACCGTTGTCGTCCACGACTACGCTGCTGTCGTGGGCGCTGGCCTCCTTCACACGGACTCTGCCGTTGACGGTGATCGGTGCGGTGAACCTGACGTAGCCGTCGGCTACCCTCTTGCCGCTCTGGGCAGCCTTGACGATGGCCCGCTCCAAGTGCTCGTAGCTGTCGACCTCGATGGGAGACGCGGACTTCTCCGTACCGACGATGGCCATGAGATCAGGAGAGGCACCGACGATGCCTTCGATCGCCACCTGACCGCCGCCGTTGGAGACGAGCAGTCTGCCCACGTCTTTGGATATCTGTGCCATTGCTATCCTCCTGATCACGCAATTGTAAGCTACACAACGTTACACGCAAGGGAAATCAGGAGTCGGAAGCACGGCTACTCACCCAGCGCATCTCAAGCCCCTGTTTCTACAGATATACGACGCCACTTCCCTTGGTTGGATCATTGGGGAGCAGCTCGACTGCTCTCGCCTCGTACCGCTGCTTCACGAGCTTCCAGTACTCGGGCACGCCGCACTTCAGGTTCTTGATGTCGTGCATGAGCACGATACCGCCCTTCGCCACGAGCGGACTGTACGTGTCGAAGTCCTGCTTCACGAACCTGTAGGCGTGATTGCCGTCTATGTGGAGCAGGTCGATATGGCGGTCGCCCAAGATCTCCTTCACGTCGTCGATCGCCTCGGCACTGAACTTCTCGATCATTCGCGCGTTGTAGCCATCCGACACGAGCTGAGCGATCATCGCTCGTGCCCTGTCGCCACGCGCGGGATCCTTCCTGCCCGGATGATGCTTCGCAGGATCGATCCCGATGATGAGACCTCCCTGCTTGACGAACGGAGCGATCATGTACAGCGATCCGCCGTCGAATACGCCGATCTCCACGAATACGTCGATCTTCGGTCGCTGTTCGAGCAGCCTGTAGATCGACTCGACGTCGACCTGTGAGCGCTTCAGCCCGTGTCCGTTATCCTTCAACCACTTCATGCGATCTTGCAGCATGTCAGGCATCAAATTGCTCTCGGTCCTTGTCCTATAAACTCGGCGGTAGCGCCGCCGGCAGTGTCCCCATGATGGTCGGGATCGCCGCGGCGATCTGGTACGTGTTGTATGCCTTCCTCAGCCGCTTGCGAGCCTTCTCCGCGGCCTCATCCCCGCGTATCTTCCTCAGTGCCTCGATCGACTTCTTCGAGGCGCCCCACTCCTCCGCCAGCTGCGGGTAGTTCATGGCGTAGCCCGTGCCCAGTCCGCCGGCCGTCATGCTGACGTACGGTGCAGCCTTGTGGCTCAGTAGCTTGCTGACACGCTTGAGCGCACCCGGCTTCTTCGCGAGCTTCTTGGCGAGCTTGCCGGGCAGTCCCTTGAAAATCTTCGCGCCGATGATCGTGCCGAATATCGATGTCAGCGCCAGCAGCGACTGAGCACGCAGCGATACCGCCTTACCAATCGGTCCTCGCGCCTTCTGCTGTGCGGCATGTCCCATCTCATGGCCGAGGATGGACAGCGGCGCGTTCTCGCCCATGACGATGACGCCATGCGGTGCTGCCTCAGCTGGCTTCTTGGTCTTGAGGAACTTGTGCTGTCGCGGCGTGAGCGCCTCGGTCGAGTAGAACGCCTGATTGCGCAGCGCGCGCGCCTTCGAAACGAGTCGAGGTATGTCCTTCACGCCGAGAGCCTCGGCGAGTTCCTCGGCTCCCTCCTGCCAACTCTCGTACGGCTTCTCGAACGCCTCTCCGGCGAGACCCTTGATCTTGCCCGACAACGCGATATCGCCGAGCAGCTTGCCGCCCAGCGCGAGCGCCGTATAGGGCGTCTTCGCCTTCGGCAGCGGCGACATCTTGATCTTCGGTATCTGCACGTACCCCGGCATGGCTACCTCAGTATCAGGCCCGTCCCCACGTGACCTTCGACACGCGGCTGCGGATCGGCGTACGTCCTGTCGATGAACTCGACCATGCGTCCCTCGGTCGCCGGCAACGCCTTCAGCTCGGCCCACAGCTTGTGGACGCCGAACTGATGCTTGGGATTGGACCACCCCGTCATGGCGATGTCATGCAGCTGGATCACGGCATCCTTCTCCGCGGCCGTCAGCTCGGAGTAGTGGTCGAAGTCCCACCTCGCGCCCTCATAGCGGTGGTCGGCATCGATGTGCAGGTAGTCCACGTCGAGGCCGCGCAGCTGATCGAACGCTTCCCTCGTCGTCTCGCGCATCAGCGTGGCCTTGAAGCCCGCCTTGCTGAGCTGCGAGGTGACGAACGACGCCTTCTTGAAGTCGTTCACGTTGCGCAGCATGTCGATGAGGATGATGCGCGCACCCGGCTGGAGAAACTCCGAGAGCAGCCACGCCGTCGCGCCCTGCCAGCAGCCCAGCTCGACGAGCGTGTGGAACGGCTTGCGTTCGCGCAGGAACGCGTAGAGCGGTGTCAGCTCGGTAACCAGCTGCTTCAGGCCGATGTCGTGCCTGCGCAGGAACTCCAGCCGCTCCTTGAGCCGCTCGTCCGTGACCTGACTCAGGTCGTAGTCGTCGTCGAACACGCCGGCATTGGGGTTGTTGAATCGCACCATTACTTGAACTCCACTTGGTCGTCGATCCCGATCTCTCCGCGCTTGTACGCCTCGATCGCGTCCTGCTTCGAGCGGAAGTACTTCACGCCCTTCTTCTTGGCCGTCGAGGCGAGGTGCAGGCCCAGCAGGAACTCCTGTCGCGGGTAGTAGTGGACGTCGAAGTCGCGCACCGCGCGCAGGTTCTTGCTCGGCAGCATCTTGTTGACCGCGTCCTTCACTGCGTCCTCGGTGGCGGGCACGTGGTAGTTCATCGTGTCGCCGTCGAAGTCGGCGTTGAAGCCCGGCGTGATGATCGGCGGGATCTGCAGCGTGTCGCCCTTGGTCAGGATCGGCCAGAAGGCCATCATCGAGTACCGGTGGAGGGCCGGCGCGCGGCTGATCATGACGGGTCGCTCGCCCATCGCGTCGATGAGCGCCTTGCGTGCCACGTCAGTCTCTTTGGCGATGTTCTCTGCCGCCGCCATCGCGCCCATGCCCCGCCGGACGAGCTTGCGCATGACGTGGGGACGATAGATGACCCACGCCTTCTTCTCGGGCAGCCCCACCTGATCCATGTTCAGACTCGGGTTGGGCGTGATCACGCCGCGTCCGACCGTGTCGACGGCCGCGCCGAGCACGCGACGCTGGAACATACCGATCTTCGGTGAGCCGCCGAACACTTCCTTCAGCAGCCCCTTGATCGGCTTCTGCTGCGTCTTGGCAGCAATGGGATCGCCGAGTCCGGAGATCGCCTTGAACCCGTGGTAGAGCTGCAGGCGCTCGTCACCTGTGTGGTCGTCGCCCAGCTCCTTGCGCAGGTCGGCGTAGTCCTCGTTGGCCTTCATCAGGTCCACGTAGAGGTAGTTCGCGTCGCTGACGATGTCGCCCGTCGAGGTCGCCGTGATCGGACGGAAGTTCGGCGGCAGCACCGGCACCTTCGTCACCATGAGCTGCTCGGGCTTGATGCCTGACTTGGCGAGTGTCTGCAGATAGCCCAGCCTCTTCACGGCAGCGTCGCGCTTGGCTCCCGTGCCTTCGCGCACCTGCTCCTTCGCCGCCTTGATCGCCGTCTCCACGTTGATCGACTTCAGCGCGTCTTGGATCGCCTTGGTACCCGTGCCGAACTTGGTCTTGTGCTCGCCGGAGATCATGCCCTCGAACTGCTTCTGTGTCAGTCCGAGCAGGCGTCGAATCGGCTCTTCCATGACGGGATTGGGCATGGGAGTCGCCAGCTCGATATGCGACCAGCGTCCACCGCCATGCCCTCCCGTGCGGCCCACATCGAACAGCCCGTGCTTGATCGGCTCCATGTCGCCGCGACCCTTGACCGTCTCGGCCTTGGTGATCGGGCCGGAGCTGAGCTTGTCCACGTCGTCGTCGGTCATCGCGAACAGTTGCGTCGAGTCGCCGTTCTTCTTGAGGTTGATGCCGGCCGCCTGCAGGTGCGCGAGGAACTTGTCGTATACCACGGGCACCTTCGGGCTGGGCGGCGGGTAGCCGAGCCTGAGCGCGCGCCAGTAGTCGTCGTTGCGCTGGCCGCGCACGACCTTGGCGTCCCGGATCACGTTCGTCGCGCCGTGCGAGACGAGTGCGTTCAGCTCGCCGAGGCCGATACTCTTGGAACCTTCGGGGCCGCCGCGCGCAGGCAGTCCTTCGGACGTGTAGCCGCCCATCTCGCGTCCCGACGCCTTCTTCTCGGCCATGTGATGGAGCTTCATCATGTACGTGTGGCCGGTGAAGACCTTCGGAATTTTACGACGCGTTGTAGGATCGTAGAGATCCTCCGTATCGGTCAGTCCGTGACGCTGCAGCTCTCGCTTGGCGAAGTCGAGATACGACTCGTCGGTGAAGTTCTTCACCTTGTACGGCCGGCCCGTTTTCTTGGCAACCTTGCCCAGCAGCGTCTCGGTGAGCTGCGCGGGGTTGCCACGACTCACGACGCCGAGCGGGTTGAGCATGATCTCCAGCGGATTGCCGTCCTTGTCGTGTGGCATCTGGTCGTCGGGGATGATGCGCGACACCACACCCTTGCCGCCGTAGCGGTTGGCCAGCTTGTCACCTACCTGCATCGGGCTGTACGCCTTGGTGAGTACCTTCCAGCCGCCCTTCATCCGGTCGACATCGGTAACGACTCCGGGCGACTCGTGTTCCCAGACTTCAGCCGAGTCGGAGAAAAGGGTCTTACGACCCCGCAGGACTCCACGACCAGTAGGTTTGCGCTTGGAGACAGCGAGCACAAGAGGATCACCGAACTTGACGACTGTCCCGGGCTTGACCAGTCCGCGGTCATCGATGGTCGACATCTGTTTCTTGTCGAAGCGCCCGGGATATATGGAGACGAACGCACGCTTCCCGACATCGTGAGTATCCTCCTGCCGGAACTTCGTCGTGTACATGTGCTCGCTGGAGAGCTTCTTCGCCGCCGCCTCACTGATGACGATCGCGTCATCGGCGTTGAAGCCCTTGTAGGTCATGTAACCGACGCGCAGGTTCTTACCGAGTGCCACGTCGCCTTCGTTGTTCGTGTAGTTGCTCTTGGCGAGCAGGTCGCCCGGCTTCACCACGTCGCCGACCTTCACAGCCGGCGTGTTGTGCAGATAGGTCTTCTGGTTGTACGGGAAGTTGTCGTACATATCGTAGTGATCGACCGTGCCGTCCTCGTTGCTGACGGTGACCATGCCCTTGTTCACCACGCGCACGACGCCGCGCTTCTTGGCCCGCGCTGCGCCGAGCTTCTCCCCGTAGACATTCTCGAAGCTGCGCCCCGAGCCGTCGTCGAACTCGTTCTGCACCAGCGGTGTCTCACCGTCCTGCAACGGCAACGCCTGCGTCGCCATCTTGGCACCCATCAGCAGCCGGCCGCCCTTGATCGAGCTGATCATGGGCACGAGGTTCGACGTGATCGTGAACATGCGATTGGCACTGGGCAACGCGAAGTCGACGTCCTTGCGATCGACGTACTCCAGATTCTTGCCGTTGACCATCGCACGCACACGCCGTCCGGGCTTGTCCAGCTCGCCCGGAAACGCCACGACGGATCTCGTGAGCTGCGCCGCACTGATGAGCTTGCGCTTGCCCGTGCGAGCATCGGTGACCTCGTTGTAGAAGTTACCGTCCGATCCCTTCACGGCGCCATGCGTAGCGCGACTGTCCACGCCTACCTTGGTGCCCTCGGGCGCACGCACCGGGTCGATGTAGCCGAAGTGCGACGGCTGTACGTTGCGCGCCTCGTCGGGCACGGAGTCGGCCGTCGCCATCCCACCCTCGCCCATGCGCGTCACGCGAAGCTGCTGGTCGTGAACTTCGAGCGGGTTGATCTCTTCGAGACCCTGCGCCAGTCCCGACTTCGTGATCAGCGTGCGCAGCTGCGGTGAGAGGATGCCCGGCACGATATGCTTCACGTTGCCGCGGAACGTTGCTCGCCACAGCGCGCGCCGTGCATAGTCTCCCGAGTCACGCGACACGCGCTCGGCGAACAATTCCTCCGGCCCCATGAGCTGCTGGAACGCCAGTGAGTCGCGGTCGTCGGTCTCCTGCTCCTTGCGATTGATCGCGATGAGGCGCTGCGTCACTTCCTTGATCAGCTCCGGCGAGACGTTACGCACGCGTTTGCCGAGCGTGTTCTCGGTCGTGCTTTCGTCCAGCTCCATCTTCTCGATCACCGCGCGCATGCGCTCGTAGTCTATGTCGCTCGCGCTTTTGATCATCGCCTCGCGGCCGACCAGCTCGATGAACGCGCGCTTCTCGTCGCTTTCGGCCTCCCGCTTTGGCTTAGTGGCGGTGAGCTTCGTGCTGGCCGTCGCCGCGCGTGCCTGCTGCGCCTCCCGTATCGCCTTCTCGTTGCGCAGCTTGGCGGCCAGCGCACCCGGGTTGCCCTTGATGTCGTTCTGGGCCTGCGCTTCGACTCCTTCGAGGTGCTCGACGGTCTCGGCAGTCTCGTCGGCCGGGTCGGATACGTCGATCGCCAGTGCCAGCTTGTCCATGTCCTCGACGATGGCGTCGGGATCGAACGCAGCGCGCGGCCAGTTCAGTAGCCGGGTGTGGAAGGCGTCAGACGCCTGCTTGGTGAGATCCTCGACGCCGTCGAACACCGCTGCGATCTTGGACTTGCCGCGCCCATTCTCGTGAGGCTTCACCGCTACGGTGATGTGGAATTGAAACTCCTTACCGCTGTCATTACCGGTCGGAAGTTCTCCCAGTCCGAGAGACTTACGGTAGGCTCGAAGTTCAGGGGACTTGGCTTCGAGAAACCATACTCGGTCCATCTCAGTCCAACCCTCGGGGTCGAGGTCAACCATAGCGTTCTGAAGACTGAAGGGGAACTTGCGGCCGTTGCCACAAGCGGTCTTCCACTTGGCACCATACTTCTCCTTCATCTGCTTGACTTCGTCGGCGCGCAGCACGCTGATGTGCGGCTTGTCAAAGCGTGGCTCGCACTCGACACCCTGATCGACCAGCGCCTGATACGCTGCCTCGGGCAGACCCTTGTGGACCTTGAGGTACGCCCACGGCTTATCGGGCTTGGAGTCGTCGCACACCAGCTCGCCGAGGAACTTCACGCGCTTGCGGTTGCCCTCGCTGAAGTCCTGCGCCTGCTTCTCGCTCGCCCACTTCGAGAAGTGAGTCCACAACACACACCAGCCAGTCGGTGCGACGAAGCCCTGCACGCGCTGACAGCCGTTCATGCCATTGAAGAACTTGCACTGCACGCACTGCTGGTACGTACCCAGCTGCACGTAGTTGACGGCCGACTTCAGCTCCTTGCCGAAGGCTTCCTTCGCCATCTGCTCTTCGGACGGATGTGACCGCACGAGCTTGTGGTAGGCGCGCTGCGCCGCCCGCGGATCGGACGCTGCGACGTTCGCTGCCAAGAGGTCACGTCCCCACGACTGCTCCAGCTCCTTGTCGGGAATGCCGAGCGCCCTGAGGATCGGATAGAGCTTGAGATTGGCCTGTCCTACGTGCATGCGGAACACGCCGCTGTCAGGTTCCATATGGACGCGGAACGATGGACCGGTGCCGCCCTTCACGTTGAAGTGTGCCTCGATCAGCCCGTTCTCTTTCACGCGGCTGTACACGCCCGGGCGCAGACGCATCTGGTTCGAAATCGTGTACTCGCTGCCGTTGAAGATGAACGTGCCGCGGTTGGTAAGATACGGTACCTGCGCGATGAGCTGCGACGGCGTCCGGTCGATCACCTTCTGGGTCTTGTTGTCGACCAGCTCCCACGAGCCGACGAGATTGTGACCGAGCGTTCGGCCGCGCATGATCGCCTTCTTCTGTGCGTCGGCGCGGAACGGCTTGGACGTGCGATACTTCAGCCCCTTGAGGCGCAGCGTGTACCGATCGTTCGACATCGGAAACTTCTGGCTGAACGCGTTCAGCACGTTGTCGTAGATGGCCTGCCTCGTAGCGGCGACGTCGTCGAAGTTGCGGTGTGTTACGACTGGCTCAACGTCGGCACCGGGTAGCTTGAGAGCTTCGCCCATGGTACGGCTCCTATGCTGTCTCTACGGACACCGTCGGGGGCGTCGCGAGCGAACGACGACGCAGATACTCCTTGGCCAGTTGGTGCTTGATACGCGGTCGCTCGCGGCTCTTCACGAACGAGTAGCCGCCGTACGCACCGGCTGCGGTCAGCAACGCGAGCGCTGCGAGATAGACGCCGAGTGACTTGTTGCCGGCGCCCTTCCACTGGAAGATGCGATCGCCGGCAGACTCCTCGTCGGCCGCCTGCTTCTCGATGGATGCGAGCTGCGCATTCAGCTCGCCACTCACGTGCGCCTGTGCGAATGCGTCGGCGACGACTCCCATCATACCGGCGGACGAGAACTTGAAGCTGCCACCTGTCGCTGGCAGAGCACGCTTACCCTTGCCGGACTGCTCCAGCAACTCTGACTCGCGGTACTGCGCGCGCAACGCGTCCTCGAACTCCTTGCGCGCCTTGTCGATCTCTCGCTGCGCACGTCCCTCACGCCGTGACTCCAGATACTTGTCGAGCTGACTGTAGCCGAGATATCCGCCTCCAAGTCCGGCTGCGATCGCACCAGCGAGGAACCACGGATTGTCGAGCGCCGATCCCGTCGGCGTGAACAGCGTCTCGAAACCGTGGCTTACCTTGCGCTTGGCGCCTTCCCACGCGCTGCCGACGCTGCTGCCTGCCGCACGAAGCGCGGGAGGGATCGTCAACGCGGCGAGTGCTGCCGGGAGTACGAAGCCAGCATCTTTGCTGAGTCCGTCGTTCGCGCTGGATCGCTTCATGTGCGGAAGCGGCACGGTGATCTCCCTCCCCGGAATTCCTGCGTAGACCCCGCCGCCTTCGATCAGTCGCTTGCGGCTCTTGCCTTCCTTGCGCGCACGCATCAGGCGCAGCGCCGCGCCGATGCCGAGCATCGTGAGGGCCGTTGCCGCGATGTACTTCTTCGCGCGGCTTGCGCTCTCCTCCTTGGCCGTTGGTACTTTCGCCGACAACTCCTTGAGCGCGTCAGGCTCCGACTGATCCTTCGACAGCTGGGACTGCATGGCGTTGATCTGGTCAATCACGGCCGATGGATCGACTGCCCGCTTCTCTTCGGCAGCCTTGATGATCTCAGCGATTGCGCCCATTGGATCCACCCTCCACGGTCGTGAAGAACTCCAGCCAGCGGATGAACACACGCCAGCCCTTCTTCTGCTCGTCGTACTGCATGTCTTCCTTCGAGATCGCTCCGAAGCCGTTGGCCACCACCTGACAGATATTGCGGTAGTGATCCATCTGCTTCTCGTCCCACAACTCAAGCACTTCGACGTGCGC
>Ga0272441_10003762_pt1 | contig 28440 bp, 19 predicted proteins | sample SSMProp6N_FD_193582 | JGI IMG/M metagenome (GOLD analysis project Ga0272441, IMG submission 193582) | Marine sediment archaeal communities from Little Sippewissett salt marsh, Falmouth, MA, United States - SSM-Prop-6N | ecosystem: Environmental > Aquatic > Marine > Wetlands > Sediment ... | reverse complement strand
TGATGTCGTTTCCTGAGCCTCTCGACTTCGATCAGCTCAAGGAACTGGTGGAGGATCGGCTGCTCTATTACGACCGATTCCGACAGCGGGTCATCGGCATCAATTCGCCAATCGGTCGCCCGCGATGGGTCGAGGACGAGCACTTTGCCCTCAGGTCACACCTCCAGCGAGTCGCTCTCCCCCATCCCGGCGGTAAGGCCGAGCTCCAGGAGATGATGTCGGATCTCATGAGCACCCCCTTGGACTACACGAAACCCCTCTGGCAGATGCAGTACATCGAGAATTATCAGGGGGGTTCCGCTGTGGCCATGCGGATCCACCACTGTATCGCCGACGGTATCGCCCTGATCCGGGTGTTGCTGGGCATGACCGACGATACGCCGTCCGGCTCGCCGGCGGTTCGGCGGAAACGTCGCCGCCGCCAGCCGCTCGCAGAGGGCTACTGGTTGCCGGAGGTCGTCAACGACGCCGTGCGATCGGTGCGGAACGCCACCGCGCCCTTGATCGAAGGCGGCATGGAAGCTCTCTCGAACCCCGCGAAGGCCTTGGAATACCTCCGTGATGGAGGTCAGGCAGCGGCCATCGTGGGTCGGCTGACCGCGACACCGCCGGACCCCGACACGCCGTACAAGGGCCAGTTGGGGACAACCAAACGCTGCGCCTGGTCGGAGATTCTGCCGCTGGCAGATGTCAAGCAGCTCGGCAAAGACAACAACGCGACCATCAACGATGTCCTTCTTTCCGGAGTCACCGGCGCGCTCCGTCGATATCTCCTGCGCAGGACTGGCGTGGTGGAGGACGGTCTCGATATCCGGGCGGTGATTCCGGTCAACCTGCGACCGGAGGACGAATTCGAGGTTCTGGGCAACAAGTTCGGCCTGGTCTTTCTCGCCTTGCCGGTGGGAGTCCCCGACCGGTGGGAGCGGCTGCGAGTCCTCAAGGACCGCATGGACGGGCTGAAGGACTCTTCCGAAGCCGTGGTGACGTACGCCATCCTCAATGCGCTGGGAATGACAGGGCCGGAGGTGGAGAGCGCCGCGGTTCAGTTCTTTGGATCGAAGGCCACCGCGGTCATGACAAACGTCCCGGGCCCCCGCGAGCAGATCTACCTCGCGGGCTCTCCCCTCAGTGGCATGATGTTCTGGGTTCCGCAATCCGCACGCCTCGGTCTCGGGGTGAGCATCCTCAGCTATGCGGGCGAGGTGCGGGTGGGCGTGGCCAGCGACGCCGGGCTGATTCCGGATCCGGACTCCATCATCCAGGCCTTCCAGGACGAGATGAGAGCCGCCCTCGCCGGATACGGTGGAGACGACCCCGCCGACTGAACCCTGATGTGAATACGGCGGGTCAGAAGTCGAAACGCCGTTGCATGTCGCCGGGAAGCCGGGCGCCCTCCAGTTCGAGCAGCGCCGCCTTGAGGGGAAGCCCGCCGCCATATCCCACAAGATCGCCGCCGGCTCCCACAACCCGGTGGCACGGTATGAGGATGGGAATCGGGTTGGCGCCATTGGCGCGCCCCACGGCGCGCACCATCTTCGGGTCGCCGAGCCTGTCGGCCACGGCGCCATAGGTGGATGTGCGGCCGAATGGAATCTCCCCCACCGCCGCCCACACTCTGCGCTGGAAGTCGGTCCCGACGGGGTCAACCGAGAGGCTGAAGGATCGCCTGCGGCCGGCGAGGTACTCCGAGAGTTGGCGTATCGCCTCGTGGCAGCGGACAGGGTCACGCTCGGCGCCGGCTGGATCCGGCAAGGTCCCGTCCGCCGCGAGGTGGATCCGCAGCACCACGCCGTTGGCATCAACAACCACTGTGAAATCGCAGATCGGTGACGTGATCCGCTCCCAGTATTCGGCCATGGGGCGAGACTAGCAGAAACCAGACCCCCGTCCATGACGATCGCGCGGTGCCAATTTCAAGTTTCCGGGGAACAGAAATTCCACCGCTCGTCGCCGACCCCAAGGTTGATGGGGGGTTCAGGACGGGAAGAAGCCGGTGGCCTCCGCGGTGCGGGGGTCGGGATCCAGGGTGGAGAGTACGATGCGGTGGATCAGACCATCAGACCCCAACGATATGAAGAAGAGGGCGGCGCGCTCCACGTCGCCCTGTGAAGAAACCAGACACGGGCGCCGCTCTCCGCCGTGGCCCGGCACGGACCCGAGTTGGACCCGGATTCGAGCGTCCTCGCCGACCGACTCGATGAGTTCCACTTTACGGACCAGGTGATCCAGCACCGTGGATTGGCCTTCGAGCAGAAGGTCGGTGTCGAACGATTCATACCGGACATCGGCTGCGAGCAGGGGTTCGAGGATGCCCGGATCGAGCCGGTTCCAGGTTCGGGCCAAAGCCTCCAACGCCTGTTGGATCGCGACAGGGTCGTCCGATGCCATGGCGGCCATTGTCGCATTTCCACCACCCACCCATCTCGGAACAGAGAACGAAGAACGAAGAACGAAGAACGAAACCTTACGCCGACCCGGAGCGAGGTGGGCGCGTTGATCGGGCGTGCCGTCTCTGATGATTTTGGGTCGAGGTCGAACGGTCTGCGTGTCGCGACGAGTCCCAAAGATCGTCAGAGGGGGCTCCCTCGGGGAGCGCGTGGAGGAAATGGGCGCGTCTGCGGGTCAGACCCAGGAATGTCGCATCCTTCACCAGAGGAACCATGCCGACGCCGTGTGTTCGGTGAAACCTCGGCGTCGGGATTTGGTATTTCTCTTATGATCTTGAGGGGGGAATCCATGGCGATCGCCAGGTTGTTGTTGACGTGGATCGTGGTCTTCGTTGCGGTACAGGGCGTGCCGCCGGCGTTCGCGCAGGACAGCGACGGGGACGTGGTTGGCGGCTCGACCGGGATCAGGGCGGTTCGGCCGGACCTCCAGAAGTCGCTACCGCCGCCCAGACGGGCCGCTGGACGGCAAACGCTGGAGGCCGATCCCCACGAGTTCGTCGGCAGCGAGGAACTCCTGGATTTGCTCGAGCAACTCACGTCCATACGTCCCCACCTGGGTTGGCGTCACTCCACAACCGTTGGAGAACGCGATGCCATCGCCTGGGTGGAACGAAAGCTCGCAGAACTCGGATTTCTCAGCGCCGTTGGACTCACCACCGAGCGAACACCGTTCCGGACGTTCACAGGGGTTGAGTTCTGGGACACCAGTGTGACGCTGCGGCGTGGCAACGCCAGCTTCGAGGCTCCGGCTGACGGCGCGCCCGGCCACCGCGACCTGATCGATCGCGCCCGCCGGTTCGACTCGGACGGCGTGTTCAACGATCGGCAGCGCGATCCCGTGGTGGTTGACGGTGACCCGGTGTTCATCCGTTCCGCTGACGAGATCTATGCCCTGACACCGCAGCAGTTGGCGGGGCGCGTGGCGGTGGTGGACTATGCGGTGATCGATCGCTCCATCCTGGGCACCACCGAGTCGGTCAATCGGGCCTGGGTGCTGATGGAGAAACGCCCGGCGGCGGTGGTCATGGTCACCACCTACTCCAACCAGAGCGGACAGAGCCACGGGTCCTTTGCCGGCGATCTCAGCGCGTACACTTGGGTGGACATCGAGACCGACATCCCGGTTCTGAGCCTCCGTATGGAGGACCTCGGCGACTTTGGAATCGACGGCTGGAATGACCTGGAGGATGTTGACGAATTTCGCGTCACCTGGGACGTGGATCTCTTCGCACCGGGAGATTCCGAGTATCTGGTGGCCCGGATACCGGGTCGGGACTCGTCCCGGGCACTGGTCCTCGGGGCTCACATCGACTCGCCCAACACACCCGGAGCGTTCGACAACGGCAGCGGGTCCGTCGCACTGGTTCAGGTTGCACGGGCGTTGGACAGGGCTCGGCTGGTGCCTCCTGTGGATCTTTACCTCGCCTGGTTCGGCAGTCACGAGCGGGGGCTCTACGGATCCTCCAATTTCACCGCCAACAGCAGTGAGCTGCTGGACCGCGCCATCGCGATGCTCCAGATGGACTGCCTCGGTCATCCCTTGCAGGGGATCGTCAACCAGATCTGGCTCGAGACCTGGTCCTACAACCGATATGGTGATGCCAGCATCCCGTGGCCCGAGTACCTGCACGGCCTGGCCTCAGACCGCGGTATCGGTACCGAGGTCGCGGACCTGCCATACCTGGTTTCTGACAACTCGAGCTTCGCCGGTTACGACGTGCCGAATATCAACATGATCTTCATGAACCCTTTCGCGGGCGAGGAGGTCCACTTCGCCAACCACCTCCACGACCCCTACGACGATATGCCTCTGGCCCGTCTCGAGGGCCCGGCCTTCGAGGACATGGCCACGATTTTGGTGTCGGCTGCGGTTCACACCGCAGTGGATGATCCGGATCTCAGAGTGACGCCGGATCCCACCCGCCGCGCCCTCTTCGTGGGCAGCCACACCGAGGGTGTACACATGTCGCCGTCCGGCCTCACCGAGTTCGGGATGACCCTCGCATGGGAGGGATTCGACGTCGACATGGTGCCGTACGGCACAACCGTCACGGCGGCCGATCTCGACGACACGGACCTGGTGGTGGCGCTGCCGGTCCACGACTACCCCACACCCGAGGTCGATACGAGCCTGTACGACGAGTCCTGGACCGAAGACGAGATCGATGCTCTCGAGGACTGGGTACAGGCGGGCGGCGTGCTGGTACTGACCAACAGCGCCCATCGCTTGAAATACATCAATCTCGCGTACGACGAGAACGAGGATTGGCCGGATGTGAATGAGCTGGCGGATCGATTCGGCATCGAGTACCTCGATCAGGTCTTCACCAGCGATCGCGTGATCGCGGACGGTGACCATCCTCTCGTTGATGGTGTCGTGCTGGTCTACTTCATCTCGGGCAATGCCTTGGCCTTCGACGCAGGATCGGCGCAGGTTCTGGCCGCGGTGGGCGGTTCCCCCGCGCTGGCCGTGTTGGAGCACGGAGCCGGTTCGGTGGTTGTTCTCTCCGACCTCGGCATGTTGGGGACGAACAGCGATCCGCCCCGCAATCTGCGGTTCTGGCAGAACCTGGCCCGGTTCGCCCGGTGAGCGCCGGGGACCGGTCCGAGCCGAGGTCTCCGGATCGCGGAGTGGTAACGTGACGTTGTGACCTACAACTTCGATCCCGATGCCTGGCTCGCCGCCCGTCTCGCCCTCCTCGACGAAAAGTTCCGGCGGGGAGAACTGGACCGCACCGACCTGGAGCGGGAGCGTATCGATCTGGATCGTCGTTATCAGGAGATGTTGGACCGTCTGGACGGGAGCTATCAGATTCCTTCGGGCCGAAAGCCAGATTGATCTCCTCTTGACGGATTCCTGGAGGTACAATTCGCGTTATCCATGACGATGACGCTACGGACCTCATTGCCGCACCTGATGGCTGCCATCGCTCTCGTGGCCGCCGTGATGTCTTCTGCACCCGACAGCCGGGCCTCGACCTTCGGGGTCAATGCACACATCCCAAACGGCCCGATCATGGACGCCACCGTGGATGCCGGTATTGCCTGGGTCCGCATCGATTTTGTCTGGGCCTTTGTGGAGATCGCGCCCGATCGCTATGAATGGGCAATCTACGATGCATTGATCGACGGATTGGAAGAAAGAGGACTCAGGATCTACGCATCCGTGCTCGGAACCCCGTCATGGGCCACCTCGGGTTCGGAATTCAGCGGCGTGCCCGACGACCCGGACCAGTGGAAGGAGTTCTGCTACCGGGCAGCCAAACGCTATCGTGGACGCATCGACGCCTGGGGTTTCTGGAACGAGCCGAACCTCGGACACTTCTGGGAGGGTGGCCGCTGGACCTATGTCAATGAGATTCTGGTCCCGGGCATCGATGCCGTGCGGACCGCAGACCCGGAAGCCTTGGTGGCCGGACCCGACCTGGCCCACCTCATCAGCGCCGACTGGGACGATTGGCTGGATGACATCGTCTCGGCCACGGCAGACATGCTCGATGTGGTGACGCACCACGCCTACCCGTCCGACGGGAGCGCCGGTGATGTCACCGACAAGCTGGCCGAGGGAGGAGACTTTCCTTGGGATCCCCCATCGGTGCGGGCGGTGCTCGAGGACGCGGGGTGGCGCTTTCGGCCGGTCTGGCTGACCGAAAGCGGCGTCGAGAGCGATGTCTACGGCGAGGTGGGACAGGAGCGTTTCTACGTCAACCTCCTCGCGGAGTGGTACGGCGAAGAGCGAGGCCACACATGGCTCGACCGGATTTTCTTCTATGAAATGACCGACCCCAGCAACAACCTCGATCTGTCGTGGGGCATTCTCAATCCGCCGCCCGGGCTCGAACCGAAGCTCGCCTACCATGCCTACGCGGACTTCATCGAGAACGTGGCGGTGGACGATGCCGAGATCACCATTCATGGGTTGCCGCAGTTCATCGGTTCGTGGGAAACCGTCCCGTTGCAGTTCGAGGTCGTCAATACGGGTACGACCACCTGGACGGATGTGGATGGCTACAGGCTGATCTTCGATGTGGAGCTTCCCGGTTGGGGCCACGAGGTGGAGGGCTTGGCGGGCATCGAGCCGGTCCAACCGGGGGAATCCGTTGTGCTCGAGGGCTCGCTCAGGTCGGCCGTGATTCCAGCGGCTTACCCTTCGCAGCCGGTACACCTGTATACGCGGATGACGCGAACCGGCGGTGCGAGGTTTGGCGATTCCCCCTACCCGGCCGTAATCCATACCGCCCGGATTCCACCGGTCATCGCCGAGCAGCCGGTTGCCTCCGATGTGCCGTACAACGGAACGGTGTCGTTCACTGTAGAGGTGGATTCCGTGACCGATCCGGTGTACCAGTGGCGTCGCGATACGGTGGATCTGGTTGATGATCACCGGATCACCGGGAGCGGTGAGGCGACGCTCACCATCAGCGCCGTGGGTTTCGCCGACTTGGGGGACTACCAGTGCGTTGTGACCAACGACGCGGGACCGGTGCGGAGCGAAATTGCCCCCTTGACGCTCGCAGGTTCTCCGGTCCGTCGGCCGTCGGGGAGAATCGTTCCGGGCGAATCAGCGGTCGCCGAACGATGGAGGCGGTTCATGGCCAATCGGTTCCGCCCAGATAGCGGACCCGGACGTCCCACGGTCGCGGCGCCGATGGAGGGGCGGTCGGGGATCCGCTAAACTCGCGGCGCCTGTTCACGTACTCACCGAACAGCGTGAAAACCTGCGTGCCGTCGCACGTCACTGCCAAGGAGAATCCATGCCGCATCCGATACGGACCCGTCTCGCCATCGTTTTTCTCGCATTCGGTCTGGTCTCGTCGCTGTTCGCGATCGAGGTGCCCTATGAGCTCTATACACTGCCCAACGGTCTGACCGTGATCCTCCACGAGGACCACACCCTTCCCCAGGTCACCGTCAATACCTGGTTCTACGTGGGATCGAAGGACGATCCGCCGGGCCGGAGCGGTTTTGCCCATCTCTTCGAACACCTCATGTTCATGGGGACGGTGCGTGTACCTGGCAGCGGTTATGACGACATCATGGAGGCCGGTGGCGGCGCAAACAATGCCTCCACCGGGTCCGATCGCACGAATTATCTGGTCTGGGGACCGGCTTCGTTGTTGCCCACCCTGCTTTGGCTCGATGCCGACCGACTCGACGGTCTCGGCGAAGCCATGACCGAGGAGAAGGTTGATCTGCAGCGGGACGTGGTCCTCAACGAACGTCGGCAGAACTACGAAAACTCTCCCTACGCCAAGGCCTATCTGATCATCCCGAGAGCGATCTATCCGGAGGACCACCCCTATCACGTCTCCGGGATCGGCGAGCCCGAGGACCTCGAGGCGGCATCCCTCGATGATGTGACCGCCTTTTTCGACGCCTTCTATGTCCCCGGCAATGCCAGCCTCGTTGTCGCCGGGGATTTTGATTCGGCGCAGGTGAAGGAGATCATCGCGAGTACCTTTGGCGCGATCCCGACCCGGGCCATGCCCGAACATCGCAGGGCCGAACCGGTTACCCTGGATCGCGAGATTCGCATCGTGGAAACCGACAGGGTGGAATCTCCGCGGCTCTATCTGGTGTGGCCGTCGCCGGCGTTCTACCGCCCCGGTGACGCCGAAATGGACCTGGTTGCCGGCATCCTCGCCGACGGGCCGTCGAGCCGACTCCACCGGCGGCTCGTAACCGAGGAGCGGATGGCGAGCAGCGTGGAGGCCTACCAGGCGTCCGAGGGGCTCGGCTCACTGTTTCATGTCGAGATCACGGCGAATGCTGGTGGCGATCTCGAAAAGATCAAACGAATCGCGCTCGAGGTCATCGATGAACTGCAGGCCGACGGACCCACCGATGGCGAGCTTCAGCGGATCAAGACGTCACGAGAGGCGGCGTTCTTCAGGTCGATGGAAAATCTCATCTATCGGGCGGACAGCCTCAACGAGTATCGGTATTTCTTCGGTGAGCCCGACTCCTTCCAGCGGGATCTGGAACGCTGGACCCTGGCGTCGGGAGAGGACGTCCGGCACTGGAGCAACGAGGTCTTGACCGCCGGCCGTCTCGATCTGCGGATTCTGCCTGTGGACGCCGTTGTGGAGGGAGCCGATCTGGACATCCGCCCGCAAGCCCTCCCGGCGACCGCCTACTCCCCTCCGGTCCCGGAGATTTTTGCCCTCGACAACGGCGTCCAAGTCGCGTTGATGAGTCGCCCAGGCAGCGGCCTCTTCAGCGGCGCCTTGATTGTCGACGGTGGTGAACGGCTGGTCGGCGCAGATCGGGCCGGGTTGGCCTCGCTGACCGCCACCATGCTCACCGCCGGCGCCGGTGGACGCTCGGTTACCGAATACGCCGATGCCGTGGCCTCGCTGGGCGGTGACGTCTGGACCTCGGTGAGTTGGCACGATCTCAAGGTTCAGGTGCGCGGATTGAGCTCCCGTCTGGATCCCACCCTCGACCTGTTCGCCGATGCAATTCTCAACCCCGACCTCGAAAGCGATGATCTCGAGCGGGAACGTGGCCTGGCCATCGAAGGGATCCGCTCGAGAACCCAGAACCCCAACGCCGTCGCGTTTCTCACGGGACGGTCGGTGGTCTACGGCAATGACGACCCCAGAGGTCGACCCACCAGTGGAGTCGAGTCCACCGTCGCCGCCATCACGATCGACGACGTCCGTGACCTGTATCCCCGGCTCACCGACCGGAAATCGGCGCAGTTCGTCTTTGTCGGCGACCTGGACAGTGCGACCTTGCGGACCGCTCTCGAGAGGCGTTTTGCGGACTGGCCGGGTGGCGATGGCGCGGCCGCGGCTTCCTCCCCATTGACGGCCACGACGGGACGAACCGTGATTGTGGACCGTCCGGATGCTCCCCAAACCGTGATCTACCTCATGCGACCGGTGCCCGGACCCGCAGACGCGGTTGACCGCGCAACCCGCAGTTGTGTCAACAGCCTTTTCGGCTCCACGTTTACCAGTCGTCTGATGCGCAATCTCCGCGAGCAGCACGGCTACACCTACGGCGCCAACAGCGCGTTCTATCAACGGGGCGGTCAGTACGAGCTGTTCGCATACTCGGCGGTGCAGGGAGAGGTGACGGGAGCCGCGCTGTCCGAATTCAAGAAGGAGTTCGACCGATTGGCAAGCGGCGACATCACGCCGGAAGAGTTGACGAAGTCCACCAGCACCGTTCGGTATGACCTCACCACGAGTGCGGAGAGCACCTCGTCCATGGCGTCAACCCTCGTGTCGCTGGCCGCCGATGATCGGCCGCTGGACGATGTGGCGACCGTCTATTCGAGCCTCGACAAGGTGGACCTCGAGCGTGCGAATGCCGTGGCCCGGTCCGGGCTGTACGAGTGGGACTCCCTCGCGATCGTGCTGGTGGGCGACGCCCAGACCGTGATCCCCCAAATGGAGGAGTTCGGTTTTCCAGCCCCGGTGATCGTGGACATGACGGGGGCGCCTGTGGCGCCGTAGCCGACGAGTTCGGAAATCTCGGTTTTTGTTTGTGAAATGTTACGGTCCACCCGGGTGTGCCGGGTGGGTGGCGGGATTCAAACTCGTGAATTCAAAAATGAGGACTGATTTTCGGCAATCAGCGCGGCGGGTCAGGTCGTCCTGGTGCGATCCTCACGGCGTCGCTTCAGGCCGAGGATTCTCCGCACCGTCCTCACCAATTCGTCGGGGTCGACGGGCTTGTTCATGAACCCCTCCGGGGGACGGGTGGGGCGATCGTAGATCACCTGGCGGAACTCGGGATGGCCGGTGACGACGCACACCGGGGTCTCCCCCACCGCGGGGGTCTGCCGGAGTTCGCACAGGGTTTGGACGCCGTCCTTGCCGGGCATCGAGAGGTCGAGGGTGATCAGATCCGGCCGTCGGCGGGCGGCGACCTCGAGGGCCTCGTCACCATCGGCGGCCTCGCAGATCTGGGCGCCGGCGTCGGCCAGCACCGCCAATAGAAAGGTCCGAGTGTCCTCGTCGTCGTCCACCACGAGGATCGTGTAGCCGGTGAGCGGCAGGGCTTCTGAAGGTCCCGATTCGCCGATGTCTCCGTCCATGGGTCAAGTCTCCTCTCGATAATGTGGGCCCCCGGCAGACTCGTCGCCAGCAGAACCTCCGTCGCCGGTCAGCCAGTGTCCGTAGAGCTCCGGACGGCGGTCGGCGAGAAATAACCTGCGGGCGTGGGATTGTCCCACCTCGGTGAGGTCGAGGTCGGCGACGAGGATATGATCTTCCCCGTGCGGCGCCCTGGCGAGGACCCTGCCGTCCGGGGCGCAGACAAAGCTCTCCCCTGCGAATTCAAGACGTTCTTCGGCGCCGACGCGGTTGCACAGGGCGACGAAGTAGCCGTTCTGAAATGCGGCCACCCGCATCTCGGCCTCGTACAGGCCGTCGGGCCATTCCCCAACGGCGCCGGCCTGTGGAACCACAACCAACTCGGCGCCGGCCAGCGCCAGGGCCCGCATGTACTCGGGGTAGTGCCGGTCGTAGCAGATGGCGAGGCCAATGCTCCCCACCGACGTGTGGTACACCGGCGCTCCCGTGTCCCCCGGCGTGTAGTAGCCGCGCTCGTGGAAGCAGTCGTAGTCGGTGATGTGGACCATTCGTGTTCGTCCGAGCACCCCGCCGTCTGTTTCGATCACGAACGACGTGTCGTAACAATGGTCGCCTGCCCTCTCGAAGAGATTGGGCACGATCACGACTGCACAATCCACGGCGACCTTGGAGAACGCGTCTGAGGTCGGGCCCGGTATGGGCTCGGCCAGCTCTCTGACATCGCCCCCGGCGGGCCGCTGGGGATAAAAGGGCTGGAAGCTGAGTTCTGCGAAACAGACGAGGTCCGCCCCTTCGCGAGCAGCCGCCCGAACAGCTTCCACACCGCGATGGCGGTTCTCCTGTGGGTCGCTGCCGGCGTGTTGCTGGACCAAGGCGATGCGCATGGCGGGACCTCCCCGACCCATTGTGCCACCGCCGTCTCGACGGCGGGCATGGTGTAATGAACTCATGGCTCGCGGCACTCGTGTTGTTCGATGGTTCCCGCTGATGTTGGCGGCATCGGCGTTTTGGGGCTGCCGTGACGTGCTGCCTCCCCCGGACGATCTCGAAGCGTCGCGGCTGGAACCGTCCCCGACTGCGGCCGCCGGGGAATTCTACTCCATCGACGTCCCGGGGATTCCCGCCGTGACCATCGGCACCGGCGGAATCGCCGACGGCCCGCTTGCCCGGGACATCAGCCGTCGATTCCCATCCCTTGTCGTCTCCGATTGTCTGGAACGGGCGGCGGCCGCCCACCACAGCCTACCGCTCGAACTGGCAGGAAATCCGCCCCTGAGCTTTACCGAGTTCGCGTTGCACTGGGCGGGTTGCCCCGATCCTTCGGCCGCGGTCACCACGATTCTGACCAGCGACACCGGTCGCGATGTGCTCTATAGGCACCTGCGGGATATCGTGAAGGATGGGGACTACACCCACGTCGGAATCGCTCGTGCCGCTGCCTCGCCGCCCTACGCGAACCGCTGGTACGGTCTCCTGGTCCATCGTCAGATCGAAATGAAGGCGGTGTCCGCGGTGGCCGAACCCGGCGCCTCGGTGCCGCTTCAGTTCCGTCTCGAGGGTGACTTTAACGGTGCCGTCATCGCCGTCACCGCCCCAAACGGAGAGGTTCGGACATCGGAACCCGGTGTCGGCGGATCGTGGGTTGTGGCATCGGTCGATGTGGGCGCGAGAGTCGGCGAGACATGGGTCGAGTTGCTCGGTCACAATTCCGAGGGACCTCAAGTGCTGGCCCTGTTCCCGATTCAGGTGGGTCGTTCGGTTCCCGACCGATGGGTCGGACGTCCGGTGGCCGACGAGAGCTGGATTCGGTCTGCCGACGAGGCGGAGGGGTTCGCGGCCGGGCTGATTCAGGCCGATCGACGCCGATTCGGGCTGCCCGACCTGAGTTGGGATCCGGAACTGGCCCGTGTCGCCCGCGGCCACAGTGCCGACATGTCCGACAACGACTTCTTTGCGCACGTGTCCCCGACCAGCGGCACGATCATGGACAGGCTCAGGAGATCGGGATACCCGACGTCGATGGCGATGGAGAATATCGCCATGGCCCCGACCCTGGCCGAAGCCCAGGAGAGTCTCATGCGAAGCCCGGGGCACCGGGCAGCGATCCTCAGCCCCGAGGCGACCCATTTCGGTGTTGGCGTCGCCACCCGCACCGTCCCGGGTCACGGCACGGTCCGGCACCTCACCCAGATCTACGCTCGGCGCGAAGCGTCCGGGCAGACCGCGGGTCGATGATCCACGCCGTCATAGGGACATTTGGTCGCGGTTGTTGACAGGACTCACGGCCGGCACATAGTCTGGGTTCCTTGACGACCACCGGTGAATTGCCCGCATCCGGACGCACCGAGACCTTTCGCTACGCCCAAGGTCTCCGCGATTACCTCATGCGCCCGATGGCGCTGTTCCGTTCCTATGATCGGGCCGATCTGCCGCCCGACCTGGTGGCGGGAATGACGGTCGCCGCGGTGGCCATTCCTCAAGCCATCGCGTACGCTTCCATTGTTGAGTTGCCGGCCCAGACGGGACTCTACGCAGCGGTGATGGCAGCTGTGGTGGGCTCGCTCTGGGGTTCGTCTCGATTCCTCGCCACCGGCCCCGTCAACGCCGTGTCCTTGCTGGTCCTGCCAATCCTGCTGGCTGTGGCAGAGCCGGGCTCCCCGATGTTCCTGATGGCCGCTGCAACCCTCGCGCTGATCGTGGGCGGGGCGGAGATTCTTCTTTCGGTGCTGCGCTTCGGGGCGTTGGTGACCTTGGCCTCCCGCTCGGTGTTGTTGGGATTCACCGCGGGAGCCGCGGTCCACATCGTTGTCGGCCAGATGAGGAATCTCCTCCGCATTTACGTGCCGGCCGAACCGGAGCTCTACCACAACGTCATCATGATCATGTCCGAGTTGGACGAAATCCACATCCCCAGCCTGGTGCTCGGTCTGGGGACCCTGGCCGTCCTGCTCGCCCTTCGTGCCCTCGGACCGAGAGTGCCGTCGGCCCTGCTGGCGCTGTCCGCAGCCGGCGTCGCCGTCTACATCCTGGGGCTCGAGAACCGAGGTGTGGAGGTGGTGGGCGCGATCCCGCGGTCCCTGCCGCCTCTGACCTTCGGTTCGATCCACGATCTTCCCGACCTGGCGATGATCCGAGCGCTGGTGGTCGGTTCCCTCGCGGTGACGGCGCTGGGGCTCGTGGAGGCTGTGGCGTCCGCCCAAACGCTGGCCAAGCGCACCAAGGACCGATTGGACAGCAACCAGGAGTTCTTTGGTCAGGGTCTGGCGAACATTGCAGCCGGGCTGTTTTCCGGGTACCCCTGCTCCGGGTCATTCACCCGGTCGTCTCTCGCCCAGCAGGTTGGTGCCAGGACACGAATGGCCGGCGTGATCACGGGTCTGACGATCCTGGTCGGCATGCTCGCCCTCGCGCCCTACGCGAGGTACATTCCCAAACCGGCTATCGCGGCCATCCTCCTGGTGGTGGCGTGGTCCATGATCGACCGCGAGGGAACCCGCAGGGCCGTTCGGACCTCCCGCTCCGAATCCGCACTCATGTTGCTCACCTTCGTTGCGACCCTCACCCTGCCCCTGGATTTCGCGGTGCTGGCCGGCGTGATGTTCTCGCTGGCGTTTTTCGTGATCCGTTCCAGTCTGCCCCGGGTCTATCCCGTGGTTCCGGACGAAATCTATCGACACCTGGTCTACCGTCCGGGTGCACCGGTCTGTCCCCAGGTGGGGATCATGAACATCCGAGGTCCGCTGTTCTTCGGAGCGGTCTACCACATCGAGGACGAACTCAGAGGAAATCTGGAGGAGAATCCGGGTCAGATCGTGCTGGTGCTGCGGATGCATGGCGTCGACATCATCGATCTCAGCGGCATCGAGATGCTCGAATCCGTGGTCAACACCTACCGGGCGTTCGGCGGTGACGTTTTTCTGGTGCGACCGCGGCGGCCGGTGCTGGAATTCATGGAACAATCGGGATTCATACCCGAGACCCTTACCGAGGACCACATTCTTCCCCAGGAGGGGGCGATCGAGTTCCTCTTCGACCGGGTTGTGGATCCTGTCGTCTGCGTGTACGGTTGCGAGCACCGGGTGTTCGCCGAGTGTCAGGCGATCGAAAAAGACCCGTCGTCGGACCATCTCCCGATTCTGCCCCACTACAGTCAGGACGCCGCCCGCTTCGTTCCGGCCTCGAAGTTCCGCGACTTGGTGTCGGACGAACAATCGATGGTGGTGGATGTCCGGGAGCCGGAGGAATTTCACCAGGGGCACCTCGCCGGTTCCCATCTGATGCCGTTGCGGTCGCTCTATGCCGGGGTCGATCAGCTGCCTCGAGATCGCGTGCTGCTCATCGTCGATCGCTCCGGACGTCGAACCGCCCGTGCCATGCAGACCCTGCGGGATCTCGAGTTCGAAAGCTACTTCGGCCTCAAAGGTGGTGTTCTGGCGTGGCGCGCCGAGGGGTTCCCGTTGGTGGTCGACTCGCCCGACGCGGAGGATTGATCGATCTGGGTGGATCAGACATGGTCCGTCACGGTACCTCCTTGTGAAGTTTGCTCCGAATCGGGGCTCTACGGATGGCGGGCATGAGGTTCAATCGTTCCAATCTGGATTCGACGGACCCGGACTTTCACCGGCTGACCTTGCCGGAGGGGGTGTCCGAGGAACGCTGGTGCACCGAGCGTGATCGCTGGCAGAATCCGCGACTCCGTGCTCTGTTGGGCTCCCTGCGTCGTCTCAGCGGGGTTCAGGAGAGCAACACCGCCATCCTCCACGCGTCGCCGAAACGATTGCTGGCCATCTGGTCCGTGGTGCGAGAGGTGGTTCAGGCCATCCGGAAGGATTTGGGACCGGTCATCGAATTTCCGTCGGTGATCCCGGAGTTGGAGCACGCGAGGGAGGCCGTGGCGGCCAATCTCGCCCATCTGGACCTCACCCTGCTGGCTCAGGTCAGCGATCTCCCGGACGAGCCACCACAGCAACGGCACGATGACCTGAGACGTTTCCTGTGTGTTGCGGTCGGCCAACTGCACGCCTTCCTCCAGGACAGCTTCGGGAATCTCATGGCGGCCGATCCCAGGGGTCGATTCGACGCCGACTACTATCTCTCGAAGGAGTTTCCGAGGGATGTGGAGGAGTCCGAGTGGCTCTACACCTCGGTGATCTCCTTCGATGACGATTTTCGGCATGTGGAGAATGAACGACGGCGTCTCTTCCCATCGTTCTTCGAGCAGATCGCCGGCCGCCAGCGGGTGCCCGAACCCCAGGATTGGGCACCCATCGAGTCCTTTCTCAGATTCCTCTCGCTCGATTTTTCCGACAACATCCGAAAGATCCTCAGCCTGAGGGCGATCCGGATCACCGAACTCGACCTCCTCAGCCACCACGCAACCGAAATTCCCATTACATGTCGGGTGCTGCTCGAACTGTACGAGTCCGGTCGCCAGTCCATCAATGCTCTCGCGTTCGCGCAGGCGCGTCTGGACGGCGGAGACGGGACCTCCCCTCACGCGGAGGTCGTCAGCGCATCGGTCAGTGGGCGGTTGATCCAGCATGCGCGGGGACTCGACGATTCACTGCGGGATCTCGGTGCCTTCATTCCACTGTGGCGCAAGGGTATCAGTCAGCGGCGAGCCTTGGCGTTCAGGATGTCGTCGAACGGGCCGGGCGACTGATTCGATCGGTTCCGGATGTGCCTTTTTTTAGGGGGCCGGCGCCGGCGGGGACGCGGGCGCCCGGGAGATCAGTCGCCCAGTGGCAACGACGGCTGACCCTCGAGACGCTCGAGCCAGTCCAGGCGGAACTCCCCGTCGCCGAGGGGCTCCAGCTGGAAATGTGGCGGCCGGTTCTTGGCCCAGGGGATCAATCCATTGCGTTCGAAAAAGTCTCTGAGCCGCGAGGACCTGAGCTCGGGGGCGCTTCCCCAGAAACTCTCGCTGAGGGAGATCTGCACGCCCTCCGGTTCACCAGGGAGATGGAGGATGACCCGGGACCATTCCGGACGGAAGTACAGGCTGATGTTGTCCTCCGGTACCCTGATACCGTAACCGCCTCCTCCATCGTGCCATGCAGAGACTATCATTTGAACTGTAAATATATCATTTGCAGCGCGATACGACAATCGAACAGGCCGCAGCAGAGTGTGATTCGGGGCCGCTCAGAACCGGAGCTGCAGCGGAGCGGTCCTGCCGTGTCGGCGGATCAGTCGCCAAATGAGATACCCAGGTCTCGAGCGGTGAGCACGGTGTCGGAGTCCAGAGGCACCGTCTTCATTCGGCTGGTCGCGACTTCGAGAGGAACCGCGCGAACGTCCGGCGGATCCAGCGCCACCATGTGGTTGAATTTCCCGTCAGCCACGAGACGCACCGCGGCAGCGCCGAATCGAAGAGCCAGGAGCCTGTCCCTCGTGGTGGGCGTACCGCCTCGCTGAATGTGGCCGAGGACCACGGTCCGGGTCTCCTTTTCGGTACCTTCCTCGATCCCCCTGGCCACGTGTTCGGCGATACCGCCGAGCTGTGCCTCGCGGCCGATCTCTCTGTTCTTGACGAACATCTCGCCGCCCGCCGGTGTGGCTCCCTCCGCGACCACGACGATGCTGAATCGACGGCCGCGAGCTTCCCGGTCATTGATCTTGTCGCAGACAGACGCGATGTCGAATGGGATCTCGGGGATCAGAATGACGTCGGCGGTGGCCGCGACACCGGAGTTCAGAGCGATCCAGCCCGCGTACCTCCCCATGACCTCGACGACCATGACCCGCTCGTGCGCCTGCGCCGTGGAGTGCAGCCGGTCGATGGCCTCCGTGGCCACGGTCACGGCGGTGTCGAAACCGAAGGTCGCCACCGTTCCGGAAAGATCGTTGTCGATGGTTTTGGGAACACCCACGATGGGTAGACCCTTGGCTGCGAACTGCGATGCGATCTTCATCGAGCCGTCGCCCCCGATGGCGATCAGGGCGTCGATGCGGAGCCTGTTGAACGCCTGGACCACGTCATCCGAGCGATCCACCAAGGCAATCTCACCGCCGGGCATCTTGGTTGGGTATTCGAATGGGTTGCCCTTGTTGGTGGTGCCGAGAATCGTGCCCCCGATATGGGTGATGCCACGCACCGAATCCCGATCGAGCTGGATGATCTTGGATGTGTCCAGCAAACCCTGGTACCCCTTGTGGATTCCCAGAACCTCCCAGCCCCGTCGCAGCGAGGACAGTACGATGGATCGGATCACCGCATTGAGGCCCGGTGCGTCGCCGCCTCCGGTGTTGACGGCAATCCGTTGGATATCTCGTGTCATCGATCACCTCCACACACGCCGACAGTCTACAGAACCGGGCCCGCCCTGCGTCCGCCGAGAACGCCCGTGTGAAAGCAAAAAGCCCTCGGTCGGACCGAGGGCTTGGGAACGATGATGTGGGCCTTCAGATTTTCGCCAGAAGCTCGTCGGCCTCGGCACAGGTCTTGCTCACCGCATTGACGGAAACGCCAAGCGCTTCCTTTTCGCCATCGGTCAGGTCGAGCTCGATGATCTGCTCGACGCCGTTCTTGCCGACGATGGCGGGGACTCCGACGAACAGACCGTCGACGCCGTACTCGCCCTCGAGCTTGGCGCAGACCGGGATGATCTTGCGTTTGTCGTAGATGATGGCCTCGGCCATCTCCAGCGCGGCCCACGCCGGCGAGACGAACGCGGAGCCGAAGCCCAGGAGGCCGACCACTTCGCCACCCGCCTTGCGGGTTCGTGCCTCGATGGCCTGCAGGGTGTCCTCGCTGAGGAATTTGGTGACCGGAATCCCCGCCACCAGGCACGAACTGCGCACCGGAACCATGGTGTCGCCGTGGCCGCCGAGCACCATGGCATTGACATTCTCCACCGACACGTTGGCGGCTTCGGCTACGAAGTAGCAGTAGCGACCGGAGTCGAGTTGGCCGGCCATGCCCATGAGCTTGTTCTTTACCGGGGACAACGCCTTGTCCAGGGTGTAGACGATGGCGTCCAGCGGGTTGGCAATGGAGATGATGGTCGCATCCGGGCAGTTCTGCTTGATGCCCTCGGCAACCTGCTTGGTGACCTTGAGGTTGATGGTGAGGAGTTCCTCGCGGCTGGGGAAGGTCCCGTCCGGCCGCGCCTTGCGCGGCACGCCGGCGGTGTTGATGACCAGTTCGGCTCCCTTGAGGGCCGAGTAGTCCTTCGAACCCACGCACCGGACGTCGCTACGGATGGTGGGCAGGCCTTCGGCGATGTCGAGGCACTTCCCTTTGGACACCGATTGTTTGGCGACCACTTCCTGCCGCTCCGGCGGATCGTCGGGATTCACGAAGGGCGCGGGATCCACCAGCCCGACTTCGCGTGCGAGCCGCCGCTGGGCGATTTCCTGGACCAACACACCGCCGATATATCCGCCGCCAATGACACCGATCTTGTTGAGCATTCCAGACTCCTTTCTGGCCGCCGGCGAGGATCTCGGAGCAGTTGACGAATTCTCGCCGGCCGTTCAAGTGAAAAATTGCACGAGCGCCGTCACGCTGGGCAGCATACCACTTCAGGGCGGATTATGTGGTTCGATGATGGGGATTTTTCGAAGACCGTCCACGAGACCTCGAGTCGCCGATGGTTTCGCGACCTTCCACGTCGCGGAACCACTCCGCCAACCGAGTGAACCCCTCGTCGATGGAGACCCGCGGTTCGTATCCGAGATCCCTCCGGGCGGCGGAGATGTCGTACCAGTGCGCGGTTGCGAGATTGCGCGCAATGAAGCGGGTCATGGCGGGTTCTCCCTGGCGCCGCAGCAGTCGATGAGCGATCTCCATGGCCCGGCCGCCGGCGATGGCGACGGGTAGAGGAACCGAGCGATGCTCGGCCGGCAGTCCGGCCGCGCCGAGAATTCCATTGACGATTTCCCGGATGGGTCGTGGATCTCCGTTGGAGACGAAATAGGGCCTGCCGGCGCAGGCCGCTCCGGGAGCCAGCGCATCGGCGGCCAGGAGGTGGGCATCCACCGCGTTGTCCACGAAGACCGTGTCCACGAGGTTGTGCCCGTCGCCGACGAATCGGAGCCGGCCCTGCCGCGCACGCGCGATGATCTGCGGGACCAGATTGGTGTCGCCCGGTCCCCAGATGAGATGCGGACGGATCGCTACGGTGGCCAGCGCGGGAGTGTTGGCGGCGAGCACGGCGGCTTCGGCCTGCGCCTTGGATTTCGGGTACGGCGATTCGAAGTCGTCGGGATAGTCGAGCGATTCGTCGGCGCCTTCGATGCTCTCGCCACCGTGGACGACGCTCGGTGTGCTGGTGTAGATCAGTCGTGACGCTCCGTGACGGGCCATGGCGGCGAGCACGTTCTCGGTTCCAACCACGTTGACGGCGTGAAAATCGGCGTAGGGGCCCCACATTTGGACTTTGGCAGCAACGTGAAAGACCGTGTCGCACCCGCTCACCGCGCGGTCCACCGCCTGAGAGTCGCCGATGTCGCCTCGGATCGTCTCGACCCCGAGCTGGTCCAGCTCCGGATAGATTCCCCGTTGAATAGCCCGGACCCGGTGGCCACCCGCCACCAGCCGACGGACGATGGCGCCGCCGAGAAATCCCCCCGCACCGGTGACCAGGACCCTCATGTCGTGAACTTTTTGTCGGCCCACTGGGCCAGCTGTCCCCGGCCGATCTTGGCGTTGTGCCGGATGTCCACCGGGAAGCCGGGATGGAAGAGAATCGTCTGGATCGACCTGGTGTGTTCGTATCGGGCACCGATCTCCAGCAGTTCCGACGCGACGGTCTCACGATCCGCGGTCACATCGGATTCCAGCTCGACGCAGAGCACCGGGCGGGTGGAGTCGCCCTCACCCACCCCAACCAGAGCGCTTCGGAATACGGCGGGATGGGTGTTGAAGACCGCCTCGCAGGGCACCGTGTACATTGCCTCGCCACCCACCGTGACCCGTTGGGACTTTCGGCCCACGAACCACAGACGTCCCTCGTCATCGAGGTAGCCGAGGTCACCCATGCGGTGCCGGATGTGGCCGTCTGCGTCCGTGATCTTGCCGAGGAGATTGTGCCGTTCCGCATTGTAGTAGGCCCCGGTCACCTGTGGGCCTTTGACGACGATTTCGCCGATCTCCCCGCGGGGCACAACCAACGACGGATCCCAGTTCGCGATCTGGTCATCGGAGATCTTGATCACTTCCAACTCGATGCTGGGCACGGGGTGGCCGACGCAGACCCCCGCACCCTGATCGGTTCGGGCGCCGGTTTCCGCCAGAATTTCGTGGCTCGAGATGACAGCCACGGGGAGGGCTTCGGACGCGCCGTAGGGCGTCAGGACCTTGGCATCGGACGGCAGCATTCTGGAGAAGCGTCCGATGACCTGGGGCGACACCGGGGCACCGGCCGAGAGCACCTTTTTGAGCGTGGGCAGACGGACATCGTGCCGTTCCCCGTATCGTCCGACCGTGTCCAGGAGAGCCGGGGAGCCGAACATCATGGTGACGCCGAAATGCTCGATGGGCTCGATGATCTTTTTCGGATCCACCCGTGCGGGACGGGTCGGATCCATGTCCGGGATGACCGTTGTCATCCCGAGTGCCGGATCGAAGAGCGCAAAGAGTGGGAAGGTGGGAAGGTCAACCTCTCCCGGTTGCAGATCGAAGAGCTCGCGTATGGCCTCCACTTGGGCGAGAAAGTTGCCGTGCCGGTAGATGACCCCTTTGGGCGGTCCGGTGGATCCTGAGGTGAAGACGATGGCGGCCATCTCGTCGCTGGATACGTCGGCCGGTTCCCGGGACCCGGAGCGACGGCCGTGCTCCACGATGGCGTGAAGAGTGGTTCCGCCCCACGGCCCCCGTCGGCCCACCGTGACGATGTGATCGATGGTGGACCGTCCCCAACCGAAGATCACGCGAGCGGCCTGCGCCGCGGGAACGCCGATGAAGGCTTCCGGCTCGGCATTGGCGATGCACTGCTTCAAGTGATGGCGACCGATGCCGGGATCGATGAGCACCGGCACCGCGCCCACTTTGAACATGCCGAAGACCAGCGAAAAAAGGTCCAGACTCGGCCTCACCATGAGCACGGTTCGCACCCCGCGCCCGATACCCCGGGCCTCGAGCCCGCGAGCGATGTGGCCGGAGACGGCGTCGAGTTCGCTGTACGTCAAATGTGTGTACGCCGGCCGGCCCGACGAATCTCTCCCGGCCGGACAGGCGATGGCGAGGGCGTTGGGCCGATCGGCCGCAACCCGCGGCAGGTACGACGCGATGTTGGATGGCGTGCTCACGATGGGTTTGACTCCGTCACGGTGTCGTTTTGCCGTCATCGATATGTTCCGGCGTCGACTCGTCCGCCAGGAAACGACTGATCAGGGGGATGATCTCGTCGCCGGCGTCCTCCAGGATGTAGTGACCACAATCCGCGTATTCGTGGACCTCGGCGTCGGGATAGATCATTCGCCACTGGGCGAGAAAGTGGCTGTCGAAGACGAAGTCTCTGAGACCCCAGCAGATCAGAATCGGCCGGTCGGCGAAACGCGGAAGAGCCGCCTGGGTTTCGCTGATCGTGGCGTAGGCTCGGTCCGACGGTTGCAGCGGAATGTCCTGAACGAAGCGCAGGGTGGCAATCCTCCGTTGCCAGCTGTCGTAGGGCGCGCAGTAGGCGTTCCTCACGGCCTTGGGCAGGGTGCGGCGGGTGCAGGCCATATGGGTGGCGCCACGGGCGAAGGCGTTCAGCCCGCGAACCATGGCAGCACCCAGACCAGTGTCTCGAACAATGCTGAGCTGCCACGGCATGGCCTTGCCGGCGGGAAGATGGAATGCGGCGGTGTTGAGGATGACCAGACGTCGAACCATGTCCGGGCGCCGGGCTGCCCAGCCCATGCCGATGGCGCCGCCCCAGTCGTGGACCACGAGATCCAACGGCCCGAGTTCGAGATGCTCCACCAGGGCCTCGAGGTCGTCGATGCGTTGGGCAAGGGTGTACTCGTAGACATCATCATCCGGCGCGTCGGACAGCCCGCAGCCCACATGGTCCGGCACCACCACCCGATGCCGGTCGCGAAGGTTGAGCACGAGATCACGATAGAAGAACGACCACGTCGGGTTGCCGTGCACGCAGAGAACCGGTGAACCGGAGCCCTCGTCCAGGTAGTGCATCCGATACCCACCGAGGTCGAGGGTGTTGCCGTCGAAGGGATACAGGTCGTGAGGGATGGATCTCATGGCCGAGTTCTCAATTCTCAATTCTCAGTTCTGAATGATCTCCACCACCGCCCGCGAGATTCGGGGCGGGTCGGCGGAACCTGAGAATTGAGAACTGAGAATTCAACATTCCAATTCTTGGGTCTACCAGACGATCTCGGCCATGGTGCAATTGATGCCGCTGCCGATGCCCATCAGGGCGATCCGATCACCGGCCGTGGCGATGTTCTCGTCTCCGAGCTTGGCCAGCACGATGGCGATTCCCGCGGGACCGATGTTGCCGTAATTGGGGTACAGCCGGTAGACCTTGTCCATGTCGAGTCCCAGCATGCCGACAATCTTTTCGGCGTGGCCTTTGCTCACCTGGTGTTGCACGTAGTGGTCGTGGGTGTCCAACGTCCATCCAAGCCGCGACTCGGCCAGCTTCCATGTTCTCGCGGCCAACTGGAGGCCGGCGATGGTGAGCGCGTGGGTGTCGGTCACCATGTGTTCCATGTTGCCGCAACAGAGCGAGCAGGCGCTGGCGTCGGCCAGCGTCACCCCTCCCAGATAACGGTGGCCCTTGGGAGCGAGATCCGAGCGGGCGAGAACCATCGCCGCAGCACCCGAGCCGAGGGTCAGGCTCGCGAAGTTGTTGCGGAAGGTGAGTTCGTCCATTTCGTCATCCAGCATCAGCGGGATAGTGTTTTCGATCAGCGGCCGGCTGCTCTCCGCATCGACCACGATTCCGTACTCCACCTGACCACGCTCGATCATGTTGCCGACGACGTCCATCCCGTTGATGAAACCGAGACAGGCATTGCTGACGTCGAAGTTGAGGCAGGTGTCCGCAAGACCCAGACCATTGTGAACGGCACATGCGGTGGAGGGCTCGAGATAGTCCCGAGACACCGAGGTGTTGACCAACACACCGACCATGGCGCGGTCGATTCCCGACGATTCGAGCGCCTTTTCCCCGGCCAGGGTCGCCGGTTGGCTTGGCGTGGTTCCCGGATCCCAGAGCCTGCGCTCCATGATTCCGGAGAGTTCCCGCAGCAGGTCCGGACGGACTCCGAGACGACTGATCGTCGGTGCAAGCTGCGCCTCGATGGCTTCGGACGTCAGAACATGTGGGGCGTCCACGTGCTCGACTGAGAGGATGGACACATTGTCGAATTTCATGCTCGTGCCAGGCCTTTCTCAGGGGGTAAACGATCCGCCGGAACCGCCGCCGGGGCTCATGAGTTGGCGTCGGTCCGGGTGGGAGGGTACCACCGGCCGCAGGCGCGAAAAAGCCACGGTGCGGCAAAGATCGTGCCTCAACCTGGATTCAGACCGCGATATCGGCCCAGCCGCGCCTCCGCCACATGGCAACAAAGACGCCGCTCTGGGCCACCCGGTAGCTCACGTGGGCGATCCAGACCGCCGTCATCCCGCCACCCAGCACCGGGCCGATCAGCCACGCCGCGGGCAGGAAGAGAAGCCATTGCATGGACACCGTCACGATCATGGTTTGGCGGGCGGCTCCCGCGCCGAGGAGCGAGTTCATGAGGACCATCCCCACCGTGTCGAAAACCATCGAGGCCGCCAATATTCGTAGCGGCAGGCGAGCGAGAGACAGGGTGGAATCGTCGTGCAGGAACAGGCCGAGCAGGACATCGGGGAAAATCAGGCCGACACTGGAGATGGCTCCAACCAGAGCAACCGCGATGGTGACCACGTCCCATCCCCAGCGGTAGGCGTCCTGTCGGTCGCCGTGGCCAAGGGCTTGGCCCACCAGCGAAGCCGAGGCCATGCCGAACCCGAGGCCCGGCAGAATGGCCACCAACAGGAGTTGAACCAGGACGTTGGAGGCCGCGAGTTCGAGCGTCCCGATCCGACCCAGGATCCAGAAAAACGCGGTCATTCCGGCGGCGAAGAAGAACTGCTGGATACCAGCGGGCACCGACAGACGGAGCATGGTGAGCATCGTCTGACGATCGGGTAGACCGGCGAAAAAACCGCTCGGCCGGGCGATCTTGAGGCCCTGAAACACGTACATCAGCGCACCGGCGGCCGTGGCGATGGCCGACCCTACCCCGGCGCCGGCTGCCCCCATCTCCGGCAGACCCAGATGCCCAAAGATGAGCAGCCAGTTCAGCAGCAGGTTGAGAGCGTGCATGACGATGAGGGTTCGCATGTAAATCCTGGACAGGCTGACGCCGTTCCAGTAGCCGCGAAAGGCGAAGTTCATGCCGAGAGCGGCGATCGCCGCGAGGCGCGCCTGGAGATAGGGAACTCCCTGCCTCACCACTTCGGGATCATCCACAAGCAGGGGGAAGAAGTTCGGTGTCTGAACCACCAGCAGCACCGACCAAGGAACTCCAATCAGTACCGCGAGCAGGAGACCTCCGTTCAGCGGCACCGCCGCCTCGTCGCCCCTCCCCTCCCCTAATCTCCGCGCGGCCATCGCCTGAACCCCGGCCGATAGACCCATGATCAGGGCGGCCGCCATGAAGTTGGCGAAGCTGGCCATTCCCACCGCCGCCAACGGCGCCGGGCCCAGCATACCCACCATGGCCGTGTCCACCAGATTGAGGACATTCTGTGACGCCATGCCGCCCATGATTGGCAAGGCGAGATTGAGAATCGTCCGGCGACGGTCCGAAGGGATCATTGGAGGTCTGCCATTGGACGGGCAGACTATCCGGTATCGTCGGCAAATTCCAGCCACCGAAGGAACGACGACCTGTGCCACAATGGTTCTTCCTCACGACGACAGGAGGGACCTGATGAAGCACATACAACCCGTTCTGGTCGCCGCCATGATGTTGCTGGCCGTGTCACCACCCGTGTGGTCGCAGGAGAAGGCTCCGGTGCAGCCGCGGCACGGCGGCAAGAGAATGACGGTGGATACGACCGTGTCCGATCAATCAACCGCGGTGATGGACCGTGTCATCATCGAGCTTGTCGCGTGGCGCACCGGCGCAGCCGAGCAGATTCTGGCCAGCGCGAAAACAAAATACGAAGGCACGCCGAGCTACGAGACGGCTTCCGGTCTGCTCCGATTCAATCAGGATAAGGCGCCCGAGGCCTTGGGGCTGCTGTCGACTGCAGCCACGCTGGATCCCAAGGATCCGGCCATTGCCTACTTCCGGGGGGAGGTGCTGACGGCGCAGGGGAAGCACGACGCCGCGTCCGATGCCTGGAGAACCGCGCGCGATCTGGCCAAGGCGAAGACGTCCGCCAACGCCAAGGATGCCAGGGCGCAGTACTACCTTGGTGCGGCCCGTGTGCGGCTCAAGGATGCGGCGGGGGCGCGGACGGCGTTGAACGCCGCCAGGCAGAATGGCCTCGATTCGCGGATGGTCGATTATCAGCTCGGTCTGGCGGACATGCTCGACAAGGACTGGAATGCGGCAAAGACCGCTTTCGATGCGGTGATCGAAAAGGACTCGCGGTTCGCTCCAGCGTATTTCTACCGCGGCATAGTCTGGTCGAAGCTGGGACGCAACGACAAGATGGCGGATGATCTGGAGGAGTTCCTCCTGTTGGCGCCGTCATCTCCCGAGGCCGACACGGCCAATGTTCTGTTGTCCGGCTACCAAGGGTAGGCGGATCAGAATGGCGTTCCGATGCCGATATAGTACTTGGGCCCGGGTGAACTGATATTTCGGTTGGCCACCGGCCAGGCGACGTCGGCCCACAACGGTCCGATGGGGGTCGAGAATCGGAGTCCGGCGCCGGCGCCGACCGAAAAATCGAAACTGGCCTCACTCCACGTCGGCCAGACCTGGCCGACGTCGGCGAAGACCGCCAACCTGAGCGGGCCCCACACGGGCACCCGCAGCTCCTCGTTGAGGATGACCATCGCACCACCGCCCGAAGGAATCGCGATTCCCTCGGAATCGATCCTGAACGGGCCGATGGAGTCCAGGTCGAAACCGCGCACCGAGGCCTGGCCGCCGGCATAGAATCTCCGCACGCTTGCGAGCCTCGAATCGCCGAGGGCTTCTGCGGCGCCGAGCCGTAGGGCCTGCGACCAGGTCCAGCCGGTCCTTGGCGTGATGGCCGCCGACCCGGTCAAAACCAGTCTGAGATCGTTGAAGTCCGAGCCGAGCGTGGGAGCGTTGTGGCTCAAATCCGCCGCCGCGTACCAGCCCGATCTCGGATCAAAGGGGTTGTCCAGGTTGTCGAGTGCGAGCTGAGTTCCCACAATCGACTCCTGGGTGGTCACTGGAAAGGCGTCAAAGGGATCATCCCGAGGGTCCTTGACGTCCGTCTCGGTTTGGACGAATCGCAGATAGCCGCGCGCCGAGGACGCCCGGGTGAGTGAATACGTGGTCTCAATGCCCAAGCCGATCCTTTCCTCGGTGAACTTGTCTCGATTCTCCTGAGAGTCGCCGCTGTACCACAGCGCATTGGCCACCGAGGACCACCGCCCACCGGGCAGCGGAGGAAGCGCGAGGTAAAGGGTCGCTTGTTGTTGGATCTCCTCCCATTGTGCGCGCAGACCGATGCCGGCGCCCCTTCCGAGCAGGCCATCGTCGCGGAATCCGAACTGTAGCCGGGCGCCCCGCTCGGTGCTCCAACCCGCGCCGGCCTCGACGGTCCAGCGGGGTTTTTCGGTGACGTCCACCTCGAGGTCGACCTGGTTTGGCCCCGCTTCCGACGTTCGAAAGTTGGTTTGGTCGATGGGGGCGAAGAATGCGGTGTCGATCGCGCTTTGATCGACGGCTTCCGGGGTCACCGTTTCGCCGGGTTGAATCGAGAGACCTTCGATGATTACCGATTCCCGGACGTGGCGCAGCCCGGTGACGCGAATTTCACGCACCGTGCGCTGAGGACCGGGCTCGAGATCAATGGTCACGACCCGCTGGTCATCTTCGGTGGCGGAAATCTCGGAAACGAGTGTGACCTCGGCGAAACCCGCCGCCCGGTATTGGGATCGAATATTGCCGAGCGCACGATCCAGGTCATTGCGGTCGAGCGGAACCCCCTTCTGTAATCCAGAAATGCCGTCGGTCAAGACGCCGAGTGGATCGCTGCCACTGACCACGACGTCCGCCAGAATGATCGGTGGGCCCGGATCGATTCGAAGGTGGACGACGTGGTCCGACCCTTCGACGCTCACCCAGATGTCGGCGAGGCGGGCCTCCGGATAGCCTTCAATCCCCAATACACGGTTGACCACCACCGTCGCCCGTGCGGGATCTTTGGAAATCCGGGCCAATTCTGCGGCTGACTGGAGATAGGCTGAGATGCTCCGGCCGATGTCCTCCGGTACCCCTTCAACCACCGGCCCCACGAGTCGGACGGCCTCGCCGCGCACGCTATTCACGACGATGTCGTCACCCTGCCGTTGGACCGTCACCTGAGCGTCCGGAAAGCCCTCATTCGCGTAATGGAGCATGAGGGTGCGCTGAATTTCCTCAAGAGATTTTGCCTCGTGGGGTTTGGGCAGGAACTGGCCGACGGCTGCACGCTGAACCGCCGTCGGTGGCACGTGGCCGGTAAAGCGAAACTCCTGTTCCGGGCCCGGGTCCACCGTGAAGATCAGGACGGGCAGGCGTTCGTCTCCCACCGCCTCGGTATGGACTCGCGCCCTTGGGAAACCGGCCGATGCCAGCTCGGCTTCGAGGTTGAGGCCGGCGGCGAAAAGCAGGAAAGGATCGTATGGCTCGCCCTTGCGGAGCCCGGTGGCCTTCCTCAGCCTCCGTCCGCTGATCGGCCAGTCTCCGTCGATCTTGATTTTCTGGATCACGGGTTTGTCGTCAGAGGGTTTGGTGCCGCCCCAACGGTATCGCTCGATGGCATT
>Ga0272441_10003761_pt1 | contig 28444 bp, 24 predicted proteins | sample SSMProp6N_FD_193582 | JGI IMG/M metagenome (GOLD analysis project Ga0272441, IMG submission 193582) | Marine sediment archaeal communities from Little Sippewissett salt marsh, Falmouth, MA, United States - SSM-Prop-6N | ecosystem: Environmental > Aquatic > Marine > Wetlands > Sediment ... | reverse complement strand
CACGTAGGCAGCGACAGAAAAGCGAAGGGCGGCCGTGAGGCCGCCCTTCCGCGCCCGCACCCCGTCCGTGGAGCTTAGCCCTTCTCGCGCGCCGAGCAGCCGCTCGGCCGTTTCCTCCTTCGCTTCACGATGGTCGTCATCTCCTCGAGCGCGCGCACGGCCTTGTCCAGCTCCTCGAAGATCCGGAAGAGCGCGTCGAGATTGGCCAGCTCCAGGTTGTTCCGCGCCTCGCGCGTGGGACGCGCGAGCGCGAGGGCGCCGCCGAGTTCGGAGGCCTCGCCCCAGTAGCGCGCCAGGACCGCGATGGCCGTGCTCGAGAGGAAGGTCACCTTCGAGAGGTCCAGCACGATGCGCGTGCGGCCGATCGCGAGCGTCTCGCGCAGCGCCTCCTCGAGGTCGAGGTAGCCCAATAGGTCAAGCCGGTCCTCCGGGCGAAGGACCGCCACGCCTCCCCGAACGGATTTTTCGATCTTCATCCCCAATGCGGTCCGCCCTCTCTCGCCGCGATGCCGAGGCGCCTGCACGCGGCAGACTCGCATTCCCCGTTTGAAATATATCCCGTGATTCGACGGTCCGCAAAAAAATGATCCTTCGACACGATAGATTTTTTCGCGCCGCGCGCCCGATCCGGGGAACCGCGGCATAGATCGTCCGCCGCACGCTGTGCTGCACATGTGCGCCGGGCACGCTCTGCACGTTGGCCCCCGCTTCGCACGACCGCTCTGCACGCTCTCCGGGCGTGCTCCGCCGAGCGACGCGCTTCCTGCGGCACAGCGCTTGACCGCCCCCGGCTCGGGGCGTAGAATCACGCGCCGCAGGAAAGAGGAGAGGGAGCGGCCGATGCCTGTCCGCAAGGCGCGCGTCTCGGACGTGCCGACGATCCACGAATTCGTCAACACCTGCGCCCTCGAGGGCCGCATGCTGCGGCGCAGCCTCGCGGAGACCTACGAGCGGCTGCGCGAGTTCTTCGTCGCCACGCGCGGCGGCGAGATCGTGGGCGCGGGGGCGCTGCACATCACCTGGGAGAACCTCGCCGAGATCCGATCGCTCGCGGTGAAGCCGTCCCTTCGCAGGGGCGGCGTGGGCTCGGCCATCGCGAGGCGGTGCCTCGCCGAGGCGCGCGAGCTGGGCATTACGCGCGTCTTCGCCCTTACCTACATTCCGAGGTTCTTTCACCGGTTCGGCTTCAGCCAAGTCGCCAAGAGTTCCCTGCCGCACAAGGTCTGGGCCGACTGCATCCACTGTCCGCACTTCCCGGACTGCAAGGAAGTGCCGATGGTCATCGACCTGAAGCCGCGCCGGCGGCGCGCGAAGCGCGCGGCGATCAGGAGGAAGAAATAGACCGGGGACTCGCCGTGGCGGAGCGTCCGTGCTTGCACCCACCTCGCGCGAGGGTAAGATAGAGGGGAACGTCCCGTCCGGAACGGAGAACACCGCGTGGAGACCTGGGAACTTTCCGCCGCCGAGACGAGCCGCCGCGTGCGCGCAGGCGAGCTCTCCGCGCGCGAGGCAGCCGAGGCCGCGCTCGCGCGGATCGAGGCGGTCGATCCCTCGGTCCGCGCCTTTCTGCGCACGAGCCGCGAGGACGCGCTCGCCCGCGCCGAGGCCGTGGACGCCAAGCGCGCGCGCGGCGAGGCGCTGGGCCTCCTCGCGGGCGTACCCGTCGCCCTCAAGGACAACCTCTGCTGGGAGGGGCATCCGACGAGCTGCGCCTCGCGCATCCTCGAGAACTGGCGCGCGCCCTACACCGCCTTCGCGGTCGAGCGCGTGCTGGCCGAGGACGGCGTCCCGGTGGGGCAGACCAACATGGACGAGTTTGCGATGGGCTCCTCGACGGAGCACTCGGCCTGGGGCGCGACGCGCAATCCATGGGACCTCGCGCGCGCGCCCGGCGGCTCCAGCGGCGGCTCGGCCGCGGCCGTGGCCGCGGGCGAGGTCGCGCTCGCGCTCGGGAGCGACACGGGCGGCTCGATCCGGCAGCCCGCCGCCTTCTGCGGCGTGGTGGGCGTCAAGCCCACCTACGGCCGCGTGAGCCGCTACGGCCTCGTGGCCTTCGCCAGCTCCCTCGACCAGATCGGCCCGTTCGCGCGCACGATCGAGGACGCAGCGACGCTCCTCGCGACCGTGGGCGGCCACGACGGGCGCGACTCGACGAGCGTGTCCGGCGCGCCGCCGTTCGACCTCGCCGCCGCGCTCGACGCGGGCGCGGTCAAAGGCCTACGGCTGGGCCTTCCGAAGGAGTTCTTCATCGAGGGATTGGACCCGGCGATCGAAAGCGCCGTGCGCGAGGCGGCCGGGCGGCTCGAAGGGGCGGGTGCGCGGATCGAGGATATCTCGCTACCGCACACGTCCTACGCGGTCCCGGTCTACTACGTCGTGGCCACGGCCGAGTGCTCGACGAACCTCGCGCGCTACGACGGCGTGCACTACGGGCACCGGAGCGCGAAGGCGGAGGACCTCCTGGGCCTCTACACGCGCACGCGCGCCGAGGGCTTCGGCGCCGAGGTCAAACGCCGGATCATGCTCGGGACCTACGCGCTCTCGAGCGGCTACTACGACGCGTACTACCTCAAGGCGCTCAAGGTGCGCGCGCTCCTAGCGCGGGACTTCGACCGCGCCTTCGAGAAGGTCGACCTCGTGCTCTGCCCGACGACGCCCACGACCGCGTTCGAGCTCGGCGCGCGCCTGGAGGACCCCCTCTCGATGTACCTCTCGGACGTCTTCACGATCAGCGCAAACCTTGCGGGCCTGCCGGCGCTCTCGGTGCCGTGCGCGCTCGCCGGCTCGCTGCCCGTGGGGCTCCAGTTCATCGCGCCCCGCTTCGAGGAGGCGCGCATGTTCGCCGCCGCGCGCGCGGTGGAAGAGACGAGCGGCCTCGCCGGCCGCCTGGCCCCCCTGGAGAGAGCAGCCTGATGGACACCCAGCACCACTTCGCGTGCCCCTGCGGCGAGACGACCTTCGACCTCACGGACCGCGAGCCGGGCGACGCGCTGCGCTGCCCGGCCTGCGGCCGCGTCACGACCGTGCCCGACCCGTCCGCGGCCACGGCCGAGATGGAGGCCCCCCGACCCATACGGCGCTCGCAGATGTCCCGCCGCGAGCGCGTGGCGCAGGCCGGATCGGTCCTCGACATGAACGAGGAGCAGTTCGAGCGCTACGCCGAGCGCAAGTCGCCCATCGAGGTGAAGTTCCTGCGGGTCTACCGACGGCTGGGGGTGAAGGGCATCCTCATCCTCTGGCACGTGCTGCTCGTGGTGGGCGCCCTCATTATCGTCGCCTGGAAGATCGCCCAGGGCGCGGAGTTCAACATCCAGTGGGGGACGCTGATTCTGGTGATTGTGATCGCGGGGCTCCTGGGCGTGGGCGGCTTCGTCCTGCACACCTTCGTCCGTCACAAGATGAAGATGCGCGCCACGGCCCAGGATGGCGGCCGCGCCTCGAGCCGGCGCTCGGGCGCGCGCGTGCGGCGCTCCTCGCGACGCGTGAGCGCGATCTCCTCGGCACGCAAGGCCGCCGAGCCGGCCCCAGACTCCGAGAGCGGCGGGAAGTCCGAGACCGGAGACTCCGATACCGCAAGGGAATCCGAGGCATCCCCCGGGGATGCTCCCGAGAGCCATGAGGACGGGTCCGGCGAGGATTCCGGGGCAGGCTGATTCTTTTCGCTACCGATCGAGTTCAAAGACGACATCGGGCAGGAACGCGTTCGGCGAGCCGCTGAGGCCACCGTTGTCCGTGCGGTCCTCGCCGGTGCTGTACACCTTGCAGCCTGTCTTGGTCCGTTGATAAAAGAGCGGCTTGTCCGTGAACGGGTCGAGGGGCACCTCCCTGAAGTGCTCCGGCAGCTTCGCCGCGAGTTCTTTGAGGTCTTTCGGGTACGCGCCAAACCGCACTCGATAAAGCCGGCAGCCGAGCGCAACGCGCGCGGCGCGGAGCAGGGCGAGAACACGGGCGTCATTCGTCGCGATCCTGGAGAACGTGGGCAGGAGTAGCCGGGTGGCCAGCGCCCACTTGGGCACTGATACGAGGCCCTCTTTGTCAATCTTTTCGAGTCCGGCGAGCGCCCCCGGGTAGGGCTTCCCGGCCTCGATTATCGCGCATCCCATGATTCTCTCATAATGCCGCGCGTCCATCAGGGCCAGCCCTGCGGCCTTCCAGAGCGGCTCGGGCACCTTCATGTACTCCGGGGGCTCTCCAAGCCAATGTATGGCGTCCAGGTGAAGCTCGGCCTTTCCGGTCATAAGCCTGGAGAGATAGGCGAGCACTACGTGCCTCTCGCCCTGTAAGACGTTGGCTAAGTTCGGACGGGTGCGGACCTGTTCCGTCAACGCGTCCAGGAATCTGCGGGCCGCGCCTTGGCCCGGCTCGGACTCGTTCAGGACGTTCTCCAGCCCGTGCAGGGCGATCCCCTCGCACGCGATCTGGACCATCCGGCTGATCAACAACTCGTCGCCCCCCACGTCGCGGGCCAGACGCAGCGCGAGCGCGAGGTGCTCCAGCGCCTCGTCCGGCCTTCCCGACTGCGCCGCGTTGCGCGCGGCGACGGCCAGAGAGCGCACCGCCCGCCGGGTCTCGCTGACGTGCGGGACGGGAAGGTCGATTCCCTTCGACAGGTCCAGCTCGAAGTCGCACTTCGGCCGCGCGGCGGCCTTCCGAAGCGCGGCGAGGTACGCCTTGTTGTCCGCCAGGTATTGCCCGACCTGTGCGGTCGTGTAGTCCTTCTTCGGGTCGGGCAGGCCTTCGATCAGGCCCGCCTCATTGGTGAGATCATACAGCGTAAACGCGGCGGTATAGAGCGGCGCGGCGTTCTCTCCCTCGGGGACGGCCGGACGGGAGGCCTCGTGCTCGGCGAGCATCGCGCCCACGTGCCGCACGAAGCGGTCCGTCGAACGCCGCACGTGGAGCGCCCACGCAATCACGAAGATGCACAGGACCGCGACGAGCGTGATCGCGACCGTCGCGCAGCCGACCGCGCGGCTGCGCTTCCTGGGCGGACCGTCCTCTGCCGGTGATGGCGGCGGCGTGCTGGACGCTTCTTCGGTCACGGCGGCTACTCCCCGAGAAGCTTCCTCTCCACCTTCTCGATACGCGCGCGCGCGGTGTCGATCCAGGATTGATGCTCCGCGGCGAGCTCGCCCGCACGGCAGAGGTTCAGCCTCCCGGTGCCGCCGAGGTGCGTCTTTTTGTTGATGGCCTCAACCGGGTCGCGCGCGGCGAGCTTGTCGAGATTCAGGCCCACCTCGCGATAGGCGTCGCGCCAGGGCGTACCGGCCGCCGCCTTCTCGAGCGCCGCGTCGGTCGCGAAAACCTCGGGCGTGAACGCGGCGAGGCACGCCTCGCGGTCCACCTCGAGTCGGCGCACCGTGAGGTCCACGACGCGCACGGACGCGCGCGTCGTCGCGAGCGCGCGCAGGAAGGGACGCTTTGTTTCTTGATGGTCGCGGTTGTAGCCGCTCGGCAGCGCGCGCAATAGCTGCAGCACCTCGCCCTCGGCCGCGATCACGCCCGCGGCCTTGGCGCGAACGAGCTCCAGCACGCAGGGGTTCTTCTTCTGCGGCATGATCGAGGACCCGGAGCAGAGCTCCCTCGGAAGATGGATATACCCGAACTCGGGCAAGCTGTAGAGGATCGCGTCCTGCGCGAGGCGCGAGAGGTCGAGCATGACGTGGCTCGCCGCGGCGAGCAGCGCGGCTTCAAATTTGCCGCGCGAGGTGTTCGCGTAGAGCACGTTATTCTGCGCGCGGCTGAAGCCGAGCTCGCGCGCGGTGAACTCGCGGTCGAGATCGACCGGCACGCCGTAGCTCGCCGCGGAGCCCAGCGGACACTGGTCGAGAAGCTCCGCGCCCGCGCGCAGAAGACTGATATCATCAAGCAGGCTCTCGGCATAGGCCGCGGCCCACAATCCCAGAGACGAGGGCATGGCCGGCTGCATGTGCGTGCGACCGACGATCGGCACGTCCGCGTTCGCCTTGGCGAAGTCGCACAGCGCGCCCGCGAGACTCAGCACCTCGCTTGCGAGGCTGAATACCTCGCCGCGCGCCCAGACGCGCATCGCCGCGATCACCTGGTCGTTGCGCGAGCGGGCTGCGTGGATCTTCTTTCCCGCCTCGCCCGCTTCCGCCGTGAGGCGGTTCTCGATCGCGGTGTGGACGTCCTCGTCCTCGCGCGCGATTGCGAATTTCCCCGCGCGCGCGTCCTTGGCGATTCCGCGCAGGCCCTTCTCGAGCGCGGCGAGTTCTTGCTTCGTGAGCAATCCCGCCCTGGCGAGGGTGCGCGCGTGCGCGATCGAGGCGAGCGCGTCCGCCTCGGCGAGCGCGCGGTCGAGAACGTAATCGTCGCCGACGGTGAAGGCCTCCACCTCGGCGTCGAGGTCGTAGTCCTTCCCCCAGAGCTTGGCCATGACGCGGCCCCCTTTCAGCGCCCCACTTTACCCGCCCGGCGGCGATTTGCAAGAGGGGAGGGGAAAAGCCGGAAAAGCGCAGGCTCTACCGCTTCTTCGCCCGCTCGCCCGTCGCATAGGCGTCGAAGTTCTTCGCCACCCGCCGGACGAGCCACCAGGCGAGGAAGAAGCGGAGGAGGACGGCGAGAGGCGCAAGAATCATATAGACACAGGAAGGGACCGGATACGGATAATAAGCCATTCCCGCTTCCACCCACAACATGGCGATCCAGAAGTCAAAAGCCAGCGCCGTGGTCAAGGCCAGGGGAACGGTGAGGAAGCTCAGGACGAGAGCACGGGCCGTGCTCCGTGCCCGCGCGGAGATGTAGTACGCCCCGGCTGTCACAAACGAAAGAACCGAGAGGTCGGTGAGGAGACGAAGGCTCGCAAGAGCCGTCCCCCAGAAACTGAAGGTCAGTTGCGCATCTCCCCCTCGGGCCCCGCAGGCACAGATGAGAGGTCCGTAATCCCAGAGGACGGACGCGATCAGCGGCTTGGGGGCGAACGCGAGAAACACCTCGCCGGAGCGCAATGTTCCCTCAGAGAGCCGGGCGCTTTCACTGAGGAACCCCGAGCAGGCCATGATCCCATAGAGGGGGAGCATGTAGACTGCAAAGCGGAGCCAGGGACCAAGAAGGCGCCAGAAGCGTGTCCATGCCAGACTCGTGTGGCTTGCAGGGGTAAGAAGCAGCGCCTCCAACGTTCCCTTCTCGTGCTCGCGAGCGATCGCAGCGGCGGCAAGTCCCATCGGTATCACGAAGAGGAGAACTCCCGCGAGAGCGTAACCTGCGGCTGTCGCGTGGATGATCCCCAACTCCGGGTCGTTCTCATCGAAGATCAGGGAGAGGACGACGATCTGGCACAGTGCGACTGCCCCCGCGCACATCTCCGGTGCGAAGCGCCGCAGGCGGCCCGGCGGCTCGGGCACGGCGAGCGGGGTGCGCATGAGACGTCGAATGCGGCCGAACATATGCTTCCCCCGGGCCAAAGGCCTCCACGGCAAGATACCTCACGCGCACGCCCCCGTCCAGCTTGAAAGAAACCGCCGCGCGCGCTAGGATGCGTCCATGGACGCGATCCTGGACGACCTCAATCCGGCGCAGCGCGAGGCAGTGACGCACCGGGGCGGCCCCCTCCTCGTCGCCGCGGGCGCGGGGAGCGGCAAGACGCGCGTCGTCACGCGCCGCATCGCGCACGTCATCCGCGAGGGCGAGAAGCCCTGGGGCATCCTGGCCGTGACCTTCACGAACAAGGCCGCGGGCGAGATGGCCGCGCGCGTGGCCGCGCTCCTGGGCGCGGACGCACGCACGAGCGTCGCGACCTTCCACTCGACCTGCGCGCGCCTTCTGCGGCGCGAGCTCTCGGGCATCGGCCGCGACTCGAACTTCACGATCTACGACGAGGACGACGTCAAGAAGCTCATCGCGCGTCTCGCCAAGGCACGCGGCGTGGACCTCAAAGCCATGCCTGCGGCCGCGCTCGCCTCGGCCGTGAGCCGATTGAAGAATGCGGGCCTCGACCCGGGCAAGGCCCCCGCGCACAGCTTCCGCCAGCGCACGATCGCCGAGATCTACGCGGACTACGCCGAAGAGATGCGCCGCCTCAACGCGCTCGACTTCGACGATTTATTGCTCGAGGCGAAGCAACTCCTCGCCGATCACGAGGCGGTACGCGAGAAATACCGCGCGCGCTGGCGGCACGTCCTCGTCGATGAGTACCAGGACACCAACGTGGTCCAGTACGACCTCGTGAGGCTGCTCGCCGGCTCCGGCGAGCGGCTCTGCGTCGTCGGCGACCCGGACCAGTCGATCTACGCCTGGCGCGGGGCGGACGTGCGCAACATCCTCGAGTTCGAGCGCGACTTCCCCGGCGCACGCATCGTGCGCCTCGAAGAGAACTACCGCTCGACGCGTGCGATCCTCGACGCGGCCGGCTCGCTCATCGAGCACAACACGCAGCGTATCGAGCGGGGGCTGCGCTCCGTGCGCGGGGAGGGCGCGAAGATCGAGCTTCTCGCCGCAATCGACGGCCGACACGAGGCCGATGAGGTCGTGCGCCGAATCGAGCGGTGCGCCAGAAAGGGCATGCGCTACAACGCCATCGCGATCCTCTACCGCACGAACGCGCAGAGCCGCGAGTTCGAGGAGGTCCTCTTTCGCGGCTCGGTCCCCTACGCGCTCGTCGGCGGCGTCGCCTTCTACGAGCGCATGGAGGTGAAGGACGTCCTCGCCGTGCTGCGCCTGCTCGTGAACCCCAAGGACGACGTGGCCTTCCGCCGCGCGATCACGCGGCCGCGGCGCGGGCTTGGCGCGTCCTCGCTCGCGAAGCTCGATGCGGCCGGACGCGCGCGCGGGTTCTCGATGCTCGAGGCGGCGCGCGACGAGACGATGCGGGGCACGCTGGCGCCGGCCGCGCGAAAGGGGCTCGCAGGCTTTCTTGAATTTCTCGACGGTCTCGCCGCGCTGGGGAGCTATCCGGTCGAGCCGATCGTGCAGGCGGCGTACGAGCGGTCGAATTATCTCAACTCCTTCAACGAAGAAGAACGGCCCGACCGCGGCGAGAACCTCGATGCGCTCGCAGAGGCGGCGAGCGAGTACGACGAGGAGAGCCCGGAGGGCTCGCTCGCCGGGTACCTCGAGGAGGTCGCGCTCTATGCCGACATCGACACCTGGGACGAGAAGGCCGACCGCGTGGTACTGATGACGCTCCACGCGGCCAAGGGGCTCGAGTTCGAGGCGGTCTTCCTCACCGGCATCGAGGAGGGCCTCCTCCCGCACGTGCGCTCCTTCGAGGAGGCGCACGGCCTTGAGGAGGAGCGGCGGCTCGCGTACGTGGGCATGACGCGCGCGAAGGACTTCCTCATGCTCTCGGCCGCCTCGAGCCGGCGCCGCTTCGGCCAGGAGAGCGCGCAGGTGCCGTCGCGATTCTTTCGCGAGATCGACGCGGCCGCGGTCGCGGACCCCGACGCGCTCTCGCTCCTGCGCGGGGAGAGCGCGCGCCGGCGGGATCTCCCGGGCAAGCCGGTCTGGCCGCGGCCGAAGCGCAAGCTCCGTCCGGCCGAGCCGAAGGTGGATTCCGACGGCCGCTACTACGAGCCGGACGCGGACTTCGAGCCGGAGTTCCTGGACGACGCGCCCGCGCTCGCGGTCGGCGAACGCGTGATGCACGCGAAGTTCGGGCAAGGCGTCGTGATGAAGGTCCAGGGCCGCGGAGAGCGCGCGACCGCGCACGTGCGCTTCAGCGGCTTCGGTCTCAAGAAGCTCGCGCTCGCGTACGCGAAGCTGGAGAAGCTGTCCTAGAGCCGCACCGCGTCATGGTGCAACAGCCGCCCGCTTGATCGCCCCCACGAGATACAGTGAGCCGGTCGCGACGGTGAGGCCGTTCGCACCGGCGAGCTCCCGCGCGCGCGCGAGGGCGCGCAGTGGATCGGATTCGGTCTCGACGGTCTCGATGCCAACCTCGCGCGCGAGGGCGGCAATCTCCCCGGCCGGGACCGCGCGCGGGTGGCCGCTCGTTGTCGCAACGAGCGCGCCCGCGTGCGGCGCGAGAAGCGCGAGCATTTCGCGGATGTTCTTGTCGGAAGCGACGCCGAAGACGATTGCGGGCCGCCTCTCGGGAAACCGCGCGCGCAGGGTCTCGAGGAGCCGCTTGACCGAATCCGGGTTGTGCGCGCCATCGAGAATTGTGATTGGCGCGTCCGCGACCTTTTCGATTCGCCCCGGCCACCGGACGCGCGCGAGGCCCTCGCGCACCGCGCCCGCGTCCATGGCGCGGTTCATTCTCGCAAAGGCGAGCTCCACGAGCCGCACCGCCACGGCCGCGTTTTCCACTTGGTGCCAGCCCCAGAGCGGGATGCGAAGCGCGTCATAACGCGCGTCCGGCGTGGCGACGCTGAAGGCGTCCTCGCTTCCCTCGGCAAGAAGCTCGCGGCCAGACTGCTCGAGCGGCGCGCCGATCTCGCGCGCAACGCGTTCGATCGCGCCGAGCGCTTCAGGCGGCTGCACGCCCGCGACGCACGGAACGCCGGGCTTGAGGATGCCCGCCTTCTCGAAGGCGATCTCGGCGATCGTGTCGCCCAGGATCGCGGTGTGGTCGAGCGAGACCGGCGTCACCGCGCAGGCCTCGGGGTGCACCACGTTCGTGGCGTCGAGCCGCCCGCCCATGCCGACCTCGACGACGGCGAGGTCCACGCGCGCCTCCTCGAAGACGAGAAACGCCAGGTGCGTGAGAACCTCGAAATAGGTCGGCCGCCGGAACTCGCCGGGCGCGCGGCGGGCCTCCTCGCGCGCGCGTTCCACGCTCGCGTGGGCGCGGCCGAGCGCGCGGACGAAGGCGCTCTCGCCGACCGGTTCTCCATTCAGCGCGATGCGCTCGCGAACGTTCACGAGGTGAGGACTCGTGTAGCGGCCGGTCTAGAGGCCGTGCGCGCGCGCGATCGCGTCGGCCATCGCCGCGACCGACCCCTTGCCCTTGGTCCCGGCGATATGCACGCACCGAAACGCCCGGTGCGCTTCGCCGAGCTCGGCCGAGAGCCGCGCGATGCGCTCGAGCCCCATCGCGCGCGGCGCGGGCGCGGTCGGCGGCGTGCGCTCGTAGTCCACGAGGGAGTCGAGGTACGCTTGCGCCGCGGTGAAGTCCGCGGGAGGGCGCGTCATGGGCTAGATCCGGTCGTGCACGACCTCGTGAATCGACAAGGTCGTGCGCAGGAGCTCTTCGGCCTCGTCGAGGACGAGCATGTTCGGGCCGTCGCAGAGGGCCTTCTCCGGCGCGGTGTGCACCTCGAGGAAGACGCCGTCGCAGCCGGCCGCGACGGCCGCGCGCACGAGGGGCGCGATCATCCCGCGGTCCCCGCCCGAGGCGCTGCCGCCCGCGCCGGGGAGTTGCGCCGAGTGCGATCCGTCGATGACGACCGGGTACCCGAACCGCTTCATGGCAGGCACCGAACGCATGTCCACGACGAGGTTGTTATAGCCGAAGCTCGTGCCGCGCTCGGTGATGAGAATCTGGTCGTTGTCGGTGCTCTTAATCTTGTCGATCGCGCCGCGGACGTCCCAGGGCGCGAGGAACTGCCCCTTCTTGACGTTGACGGCCCGGCCCGTGCGCCCGGCCGCAAGCAAGAGGTCCGTCTGCCGCGAGAGGAAGGCCGGGATCTGCACCGCGTCGACCGATTCGCCCGCCTGCTCGGCCTCGGCCGGCGTGTGCACGTCGGTGAGGACGGGACAACCGTACTTCTCGCGCACCGAGCGCAGGATCTCGAGCCCTTCCTTCAGGCCCGGGCCGCGGAAGGACGCGCCGCTCGTGCGATTCGCCTTGTCGTAGCTCGACTTGAACACGTAGGGGACGTCCATCGCCTTCGTGACGGCGACCAGCCGCTCGGCGACCGCATGGCAGAGCTCCGCGCTCTCGATCACGCAGGGCCCTGCGATGACAAAGAAGGAATCGCCCACCTTGCACGACCCCACGTCCACGATGCGCGGCATGCGAAACCCTCCGGCCCGGCCACCGCGATTATAGCCGCCGCGGCCGCGCGCGCAAGCTGCGCTTGCAGGAGAGGAGGGGAGAGGGGCGGGGGACGGGTCGCCGCGCGCCCTAGCGGAAGCGGCGCTTCGCGCTCGCGATCTGACGCTTGGCATCGCGCTCGCGGAGGACGCGGCGCTTGTCGTACTGGGTGCGGCCGCGCACGAGCGCGAGCTTCACCTTCGCCCACCCGCGCCGAAAGTAGACCGAGAGGGGTACGAGCGTGAACCCCTTCTCGCGCACCTTGCCCACGAGGCGGTCGATCTCGCGCCGGTGCAGGAGGAGCTTCCGCGAGCGGGCGGGCGCGTGGTTGGCGCGGGCGGCCGGCTCGTACTGCGGGATGTTGAGGTTGAGGAGCCACAGCTCCGCTCCCCGCGCAACTGCGTAGGAGTCGGCGAAGCCGACCTTGCGCGCGCGCAGGCTCTTGACCTCGCTGCCCACGAGCGAGAGGCCGGCCTCGAAGGTCTCGACGATCTCGTACTTGAAGCGCGCCTTGCGGTTCTCGCCGACGGCGAGGATCTCCGGGTCCGGGTCCGGCGCGCGCCTGGCCGCCGTCACGGCTCGTCCGTTCCCCCTGCGACCTCGATCTGCTCCTTGAGGCGCTGGACGAACTCCGGCTGCATGTCGCAGCCGAGGCGGCGGACCTCCTGATACGCCTTCCAGGCGAGATGGTACTGGTCGCGCGCGTAGTAGACGAGCGCCATGGCCGAGTAGATGTCGGGCACGCTCGCGTCGATGGAACGCGCCTCGTGGAGGGCGGCGATGGCCTCGTCGAACCGCCTCAGGTCAAAGAGCGCCCGCCCCTTGCCCAGTCGCGGGTTCCAGTTGGGGCGTTTCGGATCCTCGACCGAGATCGCCACGTCGTAGGCCTCGACCGCGGCCCCCAGGCTCTTCAGGCGCAACTCGGCCGCCTTCTTGGCCTCCCGCGCCGCCTTCTCGGCCTCCTCCTCCCGGCTGTAGGCGATCGCCTCGCGCGCCCGCTCGAGGTACGTTCCGGTCACGATGGCGTAGTCGCGCGCGCGTTGCCGGTGGACCTCGCCCACGTTCATGTGCGCGGAGGCGAGCTTCGGCTCGCGCGCGAGCGCGTCGTGGAACTTCTCCAGCGCGTCGGCGTAGTGCCCCATCCGGAGGAGCGCAACCCCGAGACCGTTGTGGAAGCGCGGGTCGGTCGGATCGTTGCTGACGGCATCGTTGAAGAAGGACGCGGCCTGCCGATAGGCCGCCGCCCCCAGGGCCGACTGGCCCTTCGTATAGGCGAGCTCCGCGCGGGACTTGCGGACGCCATCGACGAGGGTCTCCACCGGGGCCGTCCGGATCTCGTCCCGGTGCTTGCGGTACCACGCCTTCCAGTCCCCGTGCCGCCGGCCGAAGTCCCGGCCGGTCAGCCGGATGAGGCTGCCCGCGGCGAAGGTGCGCACGTGCAGGTCCTCGTCCTTCAGCGCCTCGACGAGGAGCGGCACCGTCTCGGGCGCGGCCTCGGGGTACTTGGCCAGCTCCCGCGCGGCCATTCGCCGCAGGTGCCGATCCCCCTTCTGGAGATGCCCAATCTGCTTCGCGCAGGTCTCCGAGACGTAGGCGCGCGGCGTGCAGCCGCCCACGGCGGCCGCGCCGCAGAGCGCGATCGCGGCCAGGGACGCGAGACGTCGCATGAAGACCCTCCCTCTCCAGGGCCGGGCGCGGACCGCCTCTCGGCGGACCTCTCCTCCGACCCTCCGACAAGTATATAGGACGTGCGGGAGCCGCACAACCCACGGACTAATTTCGCCGCCCCCCCTGCGCCCCGGGCGCGACGTCAGGAGGCGCGCGCGGCGCGGGGCGCGAGGAGCGCGCGGACCACTCTCTCGAACGGTTCGTCCTTGAGCGCGCGCACGAAGGCGAGGCCTCGCCGGCGGCAGGCCGCCTGCCAGGCCTCGCTCGCCTCCTCGACGGCGGCGGCGTACCGCGCGCGCGCGTCCGCGTCGAGCTCGACCGCAAGCGCTTCGCCCGTCTCCGAGTCGGTCACCCGGTAGCGTGCGCGCGGGGGCGCGGCGAGCTCCGCTCGGCCGAGCACCTGCACGAGCCCGGGCTCGAAGCGCCGCGCGCGAAGCACCGAGAGCGCGCGCTCCTCGGCGACCGGCACCCAGAGGTCCGAGATTACGGCGACCGCGCCGCGGGCGTTCGCTCCCCCGGTGCCCGCGCGCTCGAGAAGCGCCGCGGCCGCGCCCTCGAACGCGCTCGCCCCGCGCGCCTCGCGCGAGCGCAAAAAATCAAGAAGCTCGGCGAAGGTCTTCGGATCGCGCCGCGCGCCCGGCGTCTCGAAGCGGTCCGCGCTATAGACCGCGAGCGTGACCGCGTCGCCGGCGGCGAGCGCGAGATAGGCCAGCGCCGCGGCGATGCGGCGCGCGGCGTCGTACTTCCCGGGCGAAGGCCGCGTCATCGACGCCGAGGCATCGAGCAATACATAGACCGTGCTCTCCGACTCGCGCGCGAACTCCTTGACGAAGAGCTTGCCGAGCCGGCCGAAGAGGTTCCAGTCGACGTACCGCAGGTCGTCGCCGGGCGCGTAGTTGCGAAAATCGCGGAACTCGACCGCGCCGCCGCGCTCGGGCGACACGCGCAGGCCCTCCTTCGCGTCGCCCGCGCGCCGCACGAGGAGCGCGCGCAGCACCTCCAGGCGTTCGAGGAAGTCGCCGCCGAAGGGGTCGGTCGCGGGCATGGGGAGGGGGAGGGGCGGCCTCTACTCGCCCTTCTTCGGCGCGCGCCGGTCGATCCAGACGGCCTCGGGCTTCGCGCCCGGGAGGATCGGCCCAAGGACGGACCTTGCCGCATCGCGCTTCGTGCCGAACATATCGAGCAAATTCTCCTCGACGTGCGCACCCTTGCCCACGAGCGCCTTCTCGCCAGCCGGCGTGAGGCGGAAGTCGTACGCCTCCGGGTTCGAGAACCATTCCTTCCGGCCGGGGCCGATGTTGTGGTGCGAGTCCCTGGACGCGCCCATGAGCTTGCCCACGAGGTTGTTCACGAGGAGGGCGTCCTTCGGATAGGACGCCTGCCGTTGGAAGTTCTTGCAATTGTAGGCGAGGTTGTTGTAGAAGCGGCAGTTGGCCCCGTTGTTCGTGTGATAGGCCACGTCGCTCGTGTTGACGACGACGTTGTTGCGAGCGATGCCGTTGTCGTGCTCGGGCGCGGTCTTGCCGCTGCGCACCGGGAGCCACTTCTTGCCGGTGAGCCCCCCGCCGAAGGAGATGCCCACGGTGATGCGCTTCTTCTTGCCGTCGACGAGACAGTTCTCGATGATGCCGTCCACGCCGCCGCCCTTGAGGAAGATACCGTAGCTCACGCCCCCGGCCTTGCCGTAGTCGTGCACGTAACAGTTGCGCACGACCCAGTTGTCGCCGCTGACGAGGTCAATGCCGGTCTTCGCCGTGTCGAAGACCTCGCAGCCGTCCATGACGAAGTTGTCGACGGCCTTCTCGGCCGTGCGCGCGGACTTGATCCCATGCTGCTTGGAGCCGGAGATCTTGCAGTCGATCATCTTGACGTCGCGGCAGCCGCCGGGCCCGTCGGCGAAGACCGTCGCACTGCACCCCTGCCCGGCGATGTGGATTCCCTCGAGCACCCACCACGTCCGGCTGATGCGCATCCCGATCTGGCCGCGCACCTTGAGGACGGCGTAGCCTTCCTTCCCCTCGCAGCGAAAGGTGATGGGCGCGGCCTTTTTGCCGTGCTTGCCGAGCCGCACCGAGCCGCCCATGTCGTACTCGCCGGGCTTGACGAGGATCACGTCGCCGGGCCCGGCCTTGGAGAGGGCGGACTTGATCGCGCCGGGGTTGTCGGCCCGGATCTCGGCGGCCGGGGCGGCGCTCAGGAAGAGCACGAGTGAAGCGACAGTAGCCAGGGCGAACGTTCTCATCGCGGACCCCCCTGTGACGGATGCGTCGGAACTTAGTCGAGCCCCTCCACGCGCGCGCCGGCGGCGGGCGTGAAGGTGCGGACCTCGGTCTTTTGGTCGACCGCGGCCTTGTAGCGCTTGGGGATCTCCTTCGCGGCGGCCTTCGCGCCGTCCGGCGTGGCCAGGGCCAGAACCGAGCCACCGAAGCCCGCGCCGATCATGCGCGCGCCGTAGACACCCTTGATCGCGACGAATGCCGAGGCCAGGGCGTCGAGTTCGGCGCAGGAGACCTCGAAGTCGTCGCGCAGCGAGGCGTGCGACTCGTTGAGGAGCCGCCCGGCGCGGCCGAGATTGTCGCTTTCGAGCGCCTCGACGAACTTGCGCACGCGTTCGGACTCACCCGTGACGTGCCGCGCGACCCGGCGCTCGGGAACCGAGAGGACCGCGACACTGCGCGCCACGTCCCCGAAGCGGAAGGCCGCCAGGCCCGCCCCAGGCCGGCCCAGGATCTCGGAGAGCTTGCGCGCGGCCTCCTCGCAGGTCGCGCGGCGCTTGTTGTAGTCGCCGTCCGACAGCGCATGCCGGACACCCGTGTCGGCCACGAGGACGCACGCCTCCTTCGGCACGGGAACGTGCCGCCAGCTGTTGCTCGCGCACTCCAGGAGGAGTGCGTGCCCCTCCTCGGCGAGCAGACCCGCGGCCTGGTCCATGAGCCCGCAGTGCACATCCGCGAAGGCGTGCTCCGCGCGCTGACAGATGCGCGCGAGGTCGATCCGCGCGAGGCCGTCCTCTCCGACCGGCACCTCGGCGGCCTCGAGGAGCGCGATCGCGATCGAGACCGAGAGCGCGGCCGAACTCGAGAGCCCCGCACCAGCGGGGAGGTCGCCGGTCACCTCGATGTCCGTCCCGCGCAGGGGGATGCCCTCGCGCGCAAGCATCGCGGCCACTCCGCGCACGTAGTTCTTCCAACTCCCGGGGCGGTCGGGCTGGATCTCGTCCGAGGCGAGGTCGAAGCTGTCCCGGGAGTCGATGTCGCGCGCGTGCACGCGGATGGTCGAGCCGGGCCGGGGCGCGAACGCCGCGCGCACGCCCAGCCCGATCGCCATCGGCAGGACCGGGCCGCCGCAGTAGTCCACATGCTCGCCGATCAGGTTGACCCGCCCGGGCGCGAAGGCGATCCCGGCCGGGGGGCTCTCGAAGCGCTGCTGGAAGGATTTCGTGAGCTTCTCGGTCATGCGGCCCCCGGCCGGGCGGCGGCGGCGCGCGCGGTCATGCTGTAGTCGACGAGGCGCGCGAGCGTTGCCCGCATGTCCTTGCGCTCCACGATGCGGTCCACGAGCCCGTGCGCGAGCATGAACTCGGCCTCCTGGAAGCCCTTGGGCAGCGTGATCTTGAGCGTCTGCTCGATGACGCGCGGGCCGGTGAAGCCCATGAGCGCCTTGGGCTCGGCGAGGATGATGTCCCCGAGCGAGGCGAAGGAGGCCATGGTGCCGCCGTAGGAGGAGTTCGTGATCACCGAGACGTACAGCAGGCGCGCGGCCGCGTGCCGCGCGAGCGCGGCGCTGGTCTTGGCCATTTGCATCAGGCTGAGGAGCCCCTCGTCCATGCGCGCGCCGCCGCCCGAGCCACAGAAGATGATCAGGGGCAGCCCGTTCGCCGTGGCGTGCTCGGCCAAACGCGTGAGCCGCTCGCCCACGACCGAGCCCATCGACCCACGCATGAAGAAGAAGTCGGTCACGCCGAAGGCCACCGTCCGCCCCTCGATCGCGCCGGTGCCTGCCACCGCGGCCTCGGAGAGGCCCGTGACCTTGCGCGCCTCCTCGAGCCGCTCCCCGTAGGAGCGCTGCGCCACGAAGGCGAGCGGGTCGACGCTCTCGATGTCGGCGAAGAGCTCGGTGAAGGAGTCCGGGTCGAGCGTGATCTCGACGCGCCGGCGCGCGGGCAGGCGAAAGTGGTAGTTGCACTCCCGGCAGACGCCCAGCCGGTCCTCGATGTCCTTGGCGACGATGGTCGCGCCGCAGCCCTCGCACTTGGTGAAGACGCCGTCCGGCTTCACCCGCCGGGGCGCGTCGGCTCGGCGGCGTCGGAACCAGGCCATCCTAGGCCGCCCTCTCCAGGGCCGACTCGCCCGCGGCGCGCAGGGCGCGCACCGCCTCGGCCACGTCGGACGCGTGGAAGATCGCGCTCGCGGCCACGAGCACGCGCGCGCCCGCGCGCACGCACGCCGGCGCGTTCTCGACCGAGACCCCGCCGTCCACCTCGACGAGCGTGCCGGGCCGGAGCGCCCCTCGCACGCGCGCGATGTTCTCGAGCCCCTCGGGCATGAAAGACTGCCCGGCGAACCCCGGCTCGACCGTCATGGCGAGGAGGAGGTCCGCCTCGCCCGCGAGTTCGAGATAGTTCGACCCGTCGGTCGAGGGTCGCAGTGCCAAACCCGGCTTCGCCCCGGCCGCGCGCACCGCGCGCATCGCGCCGGCGACATCCCCCGGCGCCTCGGCGTGGACCGTGACGTACGAGGCGCCGGCCTCGACGAACGGTTCGACGTAGCGCTCCGGGTTCTCGATCATGAGGTGCGCCACCACCGGGACGCCCGTCGCGCGCGCGCACGCGCGCGTCACGCCCACCCCGAGCGTGAGGTTCGGCACGAAGTGCCCATCCATCACGTCGACGTGGATGAAGTCCGCGCCGCCGGCCTCGACGCGCGCGAGTTCCTCGCCCAGGCGCGCGAGATCGCACGCAAGAATGGACGGCGCGATCCGGATGCGGTCCAAGCGCCGGGCCTCCGCCTCCCCCGCCTAGAGCATCTTCGCCGCACGGGCCATGAGGTCCACCATGCGGTTCGAGAAGCCCCACTCGTTGTCGTACCAGCTAATGACCTTGACCATCCGCTTCCCCATGACGGAGGTCGAGAGGCCGTCGAAGATGCTGCTGGCCGCGTCGTGGATGATGTCGCTCGAGACGATGGGATCCTCGGTGTACGAGAGGACGCCCTTCATCGGCCCGTTCGCCGCGGCCGCCATCGCCGCGTTGACCGACTCGACCGTGGCGTCCTTCTTGACGAGGACCGTGAGGTCCACGACCGAGCCGTCGGCGACCGGCACACGCAACGCCATGCCGTCGAGCTTCCCGTCGAGATCCGGGATGACCTTCCCCACGGCCTTGGCCGCGCCGGTCGTGGTCGGGATGATGTTGATCGCCGCGGCGCGCGCGCGGCGCGCGTCCGTGTGCATCAGGTCCACCACGCGCTGGTCGTTCGTGTAGGCGTGGCAGGTCGTCATGAGGCCGTGCTCGATGCCGAAGGTGTCGTGAAGGACCTTCGCGACGGGCGCGAGGCAGTTGGTGGTGCAGCTCGCGTTCGAGAAGACCTTATGCTCGGGCGCCAGCGCCTCGTCGTTTACGCCCATGACGATGACCGCGTCCACGTCGCCCTTGGGCGGCGCGCTGAGGAGCACCTTCTTTGCTCCGGCCTCCAGGTGCAGCGCGCACTGCTCGCGCTTGCGGAAAACGCCCGTCGACTCGACCGCGATGTCGACGCCCTTGGCCTTCCAGGGGAGCTCCGCCGGGTTCTTGATCGCCGAGACCTCGATGGCCTTCCCGTCCACGACCAGGTTCGAGCCGTCGGCCGAGACCTCGCCCGGGAACCGCCCGTGGACCGAGTCGTACTTGAGAAGGGTCGCGAGCATCGCCGCGTCCGTGAGGTCGTTGATGTGCACAACCTCGAACCCCTTGCGCTCCGAGAGCACGCGGAAGACGAGCCTTCCGATGCGACCGAACCCGTTGATGCCGACCTTTACCGACATGGAACCTCTCCTTCGCCAGTCGCTTTCGCTTCGTTCGCGGGGGGCCCCGCGCACCCCCGCCGGAGGCGGCATTCTACGCGCCTCGGCCGCTCCCTGTCAAGCGACCGGCGGGAGACGCAGGGGGCGCGAAATGGACGCGAAAAACGGGCCCGATCCGCTGCGGGGCCGCTTCTACGCCTCCAGGCCGTGGAAGCGGCAGCCGTTGTGGAGCATGATGTCCGCGGCAACCTCTTTCGCCCCGGCGGCCGTCATCCCGCCGCGGCGGGCGATGCGCTCGAGGACGCGCGCGATTCCCGCGCGCGCCTGCTGCGCGTAGGCGTACTCGCAGATGGGACTGTTCGTGTCCCCACCATAGGCGAAGATCTTGGTGTGCGGCACGCAGGCGAGCCAGCTCTCGAGCGCCCGGGCGGCCGTGACCGGGTTCATGGCCCACATCCAGCACATGTTGAGCCACACGTTCGGGAACTCCTTGCCGAGGACCGCGTGTTCCTCGACATAGGGCCAGCCCGCGTGAAAGAGATCGAAGCGCACGCGCGGATAACGAATAAAGACCGGCACCATCTCCATCGCGCGGATGTTGTTCAGCACGCCGCGGACGCCCGCGAGGTACCCGGTGTGCACCTGGAGCGGCAGGCATTCGGCCTCGATGCGGCGCAGGTACTGGTGCGTGAGGTAGTCCTGGAGCGGGCGCAGTTTCCGGGCCGAGAGCCGCGACTGGACGCGGACGCTGCCGGCGACGAACGGGGGCGCCGGATCGATCGTCTCGCCCGGCGTCACGCGCATGAGCCGCGTGAACGCGCGTTCGGCCTCATGCAGCGTGGGCTCGGTGAAGGCGAGGCCGCGCTGGTAGGCGACCCCGAGCTTGAAGCTCGTGACTTTGTTGGTCGCAAGGCAGGCCGTAATGGAATCATTGAACCCCGCCACGAGGTCCGCGAGCGAGTGGAGGCTGCGCCCCCAGCGCCCTTCGCGGCGCGCCACGTCCGTGCGCGAACGGATGCAGAGCAGGTCGTCGTCGCGGTAGTTGAGCCGCACGAACTCCGGAGGGTAGAGCTCGTCCGCCGCCTGCTCCGGCTTGTGGATGTTGTCCTTGATGAGCCACCGGATGTTCGCGCGTTTTTGCAGTATTTCGCAGTACGACGCGCGCGGGGAGGCGCCCACGAGCTTCCCGATGGCCTCGCCGATTTCTTCCGCGTTCTTCTCGATGTACTCGACGCCGAGGAGGTCGCGGCTGGCGAGCTCGATCGGCCGGGTATAGCCGGTGAAGTGGCTCGCGCGCCAGAGCTCGAAGTAGCGCTTCGCGTACGCGGGGTCGTCGGTCGTGGCGGGCAGGAAGGTCTCCTGGCCGACCGGGAGCGGCCCGGCCGCGCTCGCGAGGTCCGCGAGCGCGTACCCGGCGATGCTCGAAAAATGCGGCTTGGTCTTCGCCCAGTCCGGCACGGGCATGATGTGCGCGTGCGCGCCGAAGAGCGGCTGCGCTTGGACGAACTCGGTGATCTCGCCCGTTGTCTTCGCTGCGGTCATGGATTCCCCCCTCCGCAAGATGCCGACTCTCATCGTGTTCTCCCGGGCGGCAAACGTCAAGACCCGATTTTCCCGGCAGGCGGGGCGTGAGTGCGGTATAATGTGCGCGCAGCAGGACTTAAGGAGGAACGCGATGCCCGGGTACGCGAACCCCCTCACGACGCGCTACGCCTCGCGCGAGATGTCCGAGACTTTCGGCGACGAGCGCAAGTTCCGCACCTGGCGGCGGATCTGGGTCGCGCTCGCCGAGGCCGAGCGGGCGCTCGGCGTGCCGATCAGCGGCAGGCAGATCGCCGCGATGAAGCGCGCGGAAAAGAAAAAGCTCAATCTCGACCGCGCCGCGCGCTACGAGCGCGAGCTGCGGCACGACGTCATGGCACACATCCGCGCCTTCGGCGACCAGTGCCCGGCCGCGCGCGGCATCCTCCACCTCGGCGCCACAAGCTGCGACGTGGTCGATAACGCCGACCTCCTCGCGATCCGCGACGCGCTGGAGCTCGTCGCGCTGCGCCTCGCGCGCGCGATCGAGCTGCTCTCGGAATTCGCCCGGAGCCAGGCGCGCACGCCCTGCCTCGGGTACACGCACTTCCAGCCGGCGCAGCCGACGACGCTCGGCAAGCGCGCGTGCCTCTGGATGCAGGACCTCCTTCTTGACATCGCCGAGGTCGAACAGCTGCACCGCTCCATGCGCCTGCGCGGGATCAAGGGCACGACCGGCACGGGCGCGAGCTTCCTCGCGCTCTTCGGCGGGAGCAAGGCGAAGGTCAAAAAACTCGACGCGCTCGTCGCGAAGAAGCTCGGCTTTTCAAAGACGTGGCCGGTCACCGGCCAGACCTACCCGCGCAAGTTTGATGCGATGATCCTGGGCGCGCTCGCGGGAATCGGACAAAGCGCGCACAAGTTCGCGAACGACGTCCGCATCCTCCAGGGGCTCAAGGAACTCGAGGAACCTTTCGGCAGGAAGCAGGTCGGCTCCTCGGCCATGGCCTACAAGCGCAATCCAATGCGCTCGGAGCGTGCGACCGCGCTCAGCCGTCACCTCCTCGCGTTGACTTCGGTCGCGCAGAACACCGCGGCCGAGCAGTGGCTCGAGCGCACGCTCGACGACTCGGCCGCGCGGCGGATCGCGATCCCCGAGGCCTTCCTCGCGGCCGACGCGATTTTGATTCTTCTCGCCGACATTGCCGACGGCCTCGTGGTGAATCGCGCGGTCGTGGCGGCGCGGCTCGCGGCCGAGCTGCCTTTCATGGCGACCGAAGAGATCCTCATGGCCGCGGTCAAGGCCGGCGGCGACCGACAGGCGCTCCACGAGCGCATCCGCAGGCACTCGATGGCGGCGGCGCGCGAGGTCAAGGGGAAGGGCCGGCCGAACGATCTCCTCGCGCGCATCGCGGGCGACCCGGCCTTCAAGGCCGTGCACGGGCGGCTCGCGACGCTCACGAACGCGAAGCGGTTCGTGGGCCTCGCGCCCGAGCAGGTGCGTGATTTCCTCACGCGCGAGGTCGCACCCGCCTTGCGACCTTACCGCGGCAAGACGAAGCGCCTCGGTGGAAAGGTCCGTGTATAACCGGTGGATAACCGGTGAGCACGCAAGAATGCGCGAATGACCGTCGGTAACGATTTTTCACCCAAGGCCGAGAAGTACGCCAAGTACCGCTGGGACTACGCCCTGGCGGCGGTGCGCTACATCCTCAACAACGCTGGCCTGCCAAAGGATGCAACCGTTGCGGACATCGGGTCGGGGACCGGCATTCTCACGAAACACTTCTTGGACCTTGCCCGGTGCGTCTACGCGGTCGAACCCGACTCGGAAATGCGCCGCATGGCGGAACAGGCTCTGGCCGACCACTCGTCGTTTCGAAGCGTTGCCGGACAGTCGGAACGCACAACCCTCCCGGATCACTCCATTGACCTGATCACCGTGGGACAGGCGATCCACTGGTTTGATTCGGAGCCGACCCGCGCAGAGCTCCTGCGCATACTGAGACCCGGTGGCTGGCTGGCCATTCTGTGGAACGAGGGGACCGACCAGGAACTCGGCGAAGCGCTCAAGAGAATATGGGCCGAGGAGAACGGCTGCAAGATCGCTGCTGGGGCCAACCAGCGCGAGGCCACGCCTCTTGCGTTCTATTTCGGCTCGGACGACTTCCTGACCAAGTGCTTTCCTCAGTCACTTAGCGAAACCTGGGAGCAATTCTTCGGCGGGCTGTGCTCCGCATCTTCTTCGCCGAATGAGACGCATCCTCGATTTGCTCGCTTCGAAGGCGCCGCACGGGAGGTCTTCACGCGCTTCGCCTCGGGTGACCGGATAACTGTCAGCGTATCGACAGAGGTTCGGATCGGCCAGCCAGGGTAACACGTCTTCTGTATCGAAACCAAGAATCGTTCTGCTGCTAAGTCATTAGCCCGGCCTCGCCCGCCTCCTCCTCTTCTTCCTCCGGCTCGGCGAGCCCGCTCGCTCTCCCGAGCGCATCGCGCCCGTAGCGGTCGCGGACGTCGTCCACGAGCCGGTCGAGCTCCTCCTCGCGCGCCTCGTCCTCGTCCTCGAAGAGCTCCATCTGACCGAGCTCGGGCCGTACGAGGTTCGAGACCGAGAACCCCACGAGCCGGAGCGGACGCCCGGCGCGGCCGAGCCGGGTTTCTAATAATGTTCGCGCCACCTCCCGAAGCGACCGCGTCGCCGCCGCGGGCGAAGCGAGCGTGTGCGATCGCGTCACGGTCGTGAAGTCCGCGTAGCGCGCCTTGAGGTGGACCGTGCGCGCGCGGTACCCTGCGTCGCGCAGCTCGTGCGCCACGCGCTCGACGAGTCCATCAAGATGCCGGCGCAGCGTCGGGGCATCGGCGATGTCGCGCGCGAAGGTGGTCTCCGCGCCGATACTCTTGGTTTCGTCATCAATGACAACCGGCCGGTCGTCCTCCCCGCGCGCGAGTTCGAGCAGATGCTCTGCGTACGAGCCGAGCTCGACCTCGAGCAGGTCGCGCGGAAAGGCGGCAAGATCGCCCACGCGCTGGATCCCCATCCGCGCGAGAGCGCGCGCGGTCACCGGCCCCACGCCCCAGAGGCGGCTTACCTCAAGCGGCGCGAGGCGCGCCTCGGCTTCATCTGAAGCGATCACCACGAAGCCGTCCGGCTTCTCGAGGTCGGAGGCGACCTTCGCGAGGAACTTGTTCGGCGCGACGCCGACCGAGACGGTGAGCTTCGTCTCATCTTTCACGCGCCGCTTGATCTCGCGGCCCACGGCCTCGGCCGGGCCGAAGAGACGCTCGGTGCCGGTGACGTCCAGAAACGCCTCGTCAATCGACACGCCCTCGACGAGCGGCGTGAACGCGCGGAAGATATCAAACACCTGCCCCGAGATTTCCGCATAGCGCCCGAACCGCGGCGGCCGGCGTACGAGACGAGGACAGAGCCGCTCCGCGCGCGCCATGCTCATGGCGCTGTGAATGCCGAAGCGCCGGGCTTCATAAGACGCGGCCGCGACCACGCCGCGCGCGTCCGACGCGCCGCCCACGACCACGGGCTTCCCGCGCAGCGATGGATCGTCGAGCGTCTCGACGGCCGCGAAGAAGGCGTCCATGTCTGCGTGGATGATCCGGCGCTCGCTCATGCGGGGATTCTACCCCCGCGCGCCCGGCCGCGGCAAGCAGCTTGAAACCGCGCGCGAGGACGCGCATAATCACACCGAGAGAAAGGAAGGGGTTGCCCGTGTACGTCGTCACCGGCGGGGCCGGGTTCATCGGGAGCCACGTCGTCCGCGCGCTCAACGCGCTCAACGCGCGCGGCGACGCGGACGTCCTCGTCGTGGACCTCGCGCCTGACGCTTCCTCCAGCCCGAATCTCGCCGGCTGCGAATTCAGCTACATGGACGCGCCCGGCTTCCTCGCGGCACTCGAGGCGGGGACGCTCCCGGGGCCGGTGGACGCGATCCTTCACCAGGGCGCGTGCGTGGACACCACGGCCACGGACGAGGCCTACATGATGGAGAACAACCTCGAGTTCTCGAAGAAGCTCCTCGACTTCGCGCTCTCGCGCGCGGTGCCTTTCGTCTACGCCTCGAGCGCGTCGGTCTACGGCACGAATCGCGCGTCGCGCGAGGTGCCCGAGAACGAATCTCCGATCAATCTCTACGCGCGCTCGAAGCTCGCCTTTGACGAGGTGGTTCGGGGGGCGCTCGGGCGCGCGCGGAGCACGGTCGTGGGCCTGCGGTATTTTAACGTCTATGGCCCGGGCGAGGCGCACAAGGGACGCATGGCCTCGATGGCGTACCAAATCTACAAGCAGTTGCGCGAGACGGGCCGCGTGCAGCTCTTCCGCGGCACGGACGGCTTCGCCGACGGCGAGCAGCGGCGGGATTTTATTTATGCCGGCGACGCGGCGCGGGTCAACCTGTTTTTTGCGGCGCGGCCGGACGCGCGCGGGATTTACAATGTCGGCACGGGCGAGAGCCGCAGCTTTAATGAAGTGGCCCGCGTCGCGATCGGGATCCTCGGCCGCGGCGGGATCGAGTACATCCCCTTCCCCGACTCGCTCGCCGGCAAGTACCAGAGCTTCACCGAGGCGGAGCTCGCGAACTTGCGCGCGGCCGGGTGCGACCTCGCCTTCACGCCCCTCGAGGAGGGGCTGCGTCTCGCCGCGGGGGCGTGGGAACGCGAGGCCTGAGCGGGGAGTCTTTCCGCCGCGCGCGCCAGAGGAACGAGCCCGCGCGGTGACGGCCGGCCAGTTCCTCGTTGGCCAGGCCGTCGAAGTCCGCAAAGGCGTCGAGCGCCGCGGTCACGGGCGTGTGGACCAAGTGCTGCCACCAGTATCTCAGGAAGAACGCGCTGCCGATCGCGACCCCGCCCAGGAGTGCCCCGGGGGACGTGCCTCCCGCGAGGACCTCGTCCGGGGTCGGCGGCACCTCCCCCCGAAGAAGCGGCAGGGGAAGGGCCATCCCTGCGGCGCACAGGCCGCCGATCCAGCTGGCGAGCCAGAGGAGAAAGGCCAGGACCACATAGGTCCACAGGAGCCGCACGCCCAGGCGCAGGATCACGAGCCCAAGGCTGCGCAGGCGGATCGCATAGACCGCGCCCAAGTTCACCGCGGACCAGAAGATCGCGAGGTCCATACACGCCATGAGCGCCCCCAGGATGCATCCGCCCGACAGCGGCGGGCGCGTCCCGACGAGCCCGATCCGGCCGAGCTCGCTGAACCGGAGCGGCCAGACCGGGATGATCAGCAGGCGTCTCCACGATCCGTCGAGGACCATCCGGCCCGGATGGAGCATCGCGCTCCACCACACGTAGAGCGGCAGCCCGGCGAGCGCGCCCCACAAGAACGGTCTCAGGCTCGGCAGAACTTTGGCCGCGGCGATCGCGGGCCGCGGCACGGGCGTGAGCGCGAGGTGCAGCGCGGTGCCGCCGTCGCGCTCCTCGAGAACGGACGTGGCCGCGATCAGCCCCGCGCCCATGAAGAGGAGCCCCGGCCAGACCAGGGGAAAGAACGCGATCAGGGCCCGTGCCGTTCTCTGCCAGTCGAGACTCTTGATCTGGCTGGCTACGAGCGCGAGCCCGAACCAGCAGAGGGGCGCGGCCACGAGGATGAGGGTCATCCGCTTCCGCCGCCGCCGCGTGCGAAGGCGCTCCCCGCGCACGACACCGTGCTGGCGCCAGCCGAGGAGCGCCCGGAAGTTGTGCAACTGGTTCCGGAGCGAGTCCCTCTCGCGCCGGAGGAGCTTGACGAGAAGGGAGCCCTTCGATTGGCGCCGCGTCGGCTTCTTGTCCGCTGAATCAGTCATGGGCCCCAGCCGCAGAGTATAGCCGCCCCGCGCGCGTGGCACAACACCCCCGCGCCTCGCTTGACACCCGCGCCTGCGGGCGATACGATAACCTTCTGGAGAGGCTTGTTTTTTGACAATCCGTCTGTCGGAGAGGGCCCCTGCGCACGTCGCGCGCGGGGGCGAAAGGTCCGGCCGTGCTAGACGGGGGGTTGGCGATCTCCTGTAACCTGCCATTCGCCTTAGCAGGGTTGAATTCCCGGCCGAGGCCCTTGTTGCGCGCGGCGGGATCCGTGCGGGCGTGTTGACGGCCGGGTCCCATGCAACGGGAAACTGTGAATCGGGTCAGGCCGGAAGGAGCAGCCCTAAGCAGAATTTCCGTGTGCCGTGGGGACACCTGGCTCGAGCGTTCGTGCGGGCCATCCCACGCGTGTCGGCGGGGTCAGATCCGGGTGCACGGTCTTTTCTCTCCGGCGGACGGCGACCGGGAGTCCCCTCGTGAGCTATGTCGTCCTCGCCCGCCGCTACCGGCCCCGCACCTTCGACGAGGTCGCGGGCCAGGGGCACGTGGCCGAGACCCTCAAGAACGCGCTGAAGACCGGGCGCCTCGCGCACGCGTGGCTCTTCGCCGGCCCGCGCGGGGTCGGCAAAACGAGCATGGCGCGGCTCCTCGCGCGCGCGCTCAACTGCGCAGAGGGCACCTCGCCCGAGCCGTGCGGAAAATGCGAGAGCTGCACGGCCGTCCTCGAGGGCCGCGACGTCGATGTCCTCGAGATCGACGCGGCGAGCCACACCGGCGTGGACGACGTGCGCGAGCTCATCGCGGGCGCGCAGTACGCGACCGTGCGCGCGCCGTACAAGATCTACATCGTGGACGAGGTCCACATGCTCAGCCGCTCGGCGTTCAACGCGCTCCTCAAGACGCTCGAGGAGCCGCCGGCGCACGTGAAGTTCATCTTCGCGACGACCGAACCCGAGCGCCTGCCCGAGACCGTTCACTCGCGCTGCCAGCGCTTCGACTTCCGCCGCATCCCCGCGGCCGACGCTCTCGCACGCATCGAGCACATCTGTCGCGAGGAAAAGGTCGAGGCCGAGCGCGAGGCGCTCGCCGAGGTCGCGCGTGCCTCGCGCGGCTCGCTGCGCGACGCCGAGAGCCTGCTCGATCAGCTCATCGGCTACTGCGGCGGGCGGCCGATCACGCGCGCGGACGTCGAGGCCGTGACCGGCGCGGCCGGAGAGGGGCGCGTGCGCGCGGTCGTGGACGCGCTCGCCGCGAGCGACGCGGCCGCCGCGCTCGGGGGGCTTACCGAGGCGTTCGAGGCGGGTGCGGACATGGAGGACCTCGCCGAACGCGTGCTCGAACGGCTGCGGCTCCTGCTCGTCGCGTCGGTCTGCGGCCTCGAGTCGCGCGCGCTCGAGGCCGACCGCGAGCTCGTGGACTCGCTCTCGGACGCCGCGCGTGCATGGTCGGTCGAGTCGGTCGCCTACGCCGCGAGTCTCGTCTCGAACGCGATGCGCGCGATGCGCACCGCGGGCGACCCGCGCC
>Ga0272441_10003760_pt1 | contig 28456 bp, 23 predicted proteins | sample SSMProp6N_FD_193582 | JGI IMG/M metagenome (GOLD analysis project Ga0272441, IMG submission 193582) | Marine sediment archaeal communities from Little Sippewissett salt marsh, Falmouth, MA, United States - SSM-Prop-6N | ecosystem: Environmental > Aquatic > Marine > Wetlands > Sediment ... | reverse complement strand
CAGCATTCTCGCAGGCAAAGGTCTTTCCTGTCCCGCTGCTACCAAGAACGAGAAGTAGCTCAGGCGGCGTTTCGGGATCCTTCCCATCCTTCAGTAGTCCGCTTCGCTTGAGATGGAACCCCGCAATCCTAGTGGCAATTACCCGACAAGCCTCATCCTGCCCGACAACGAATTCCTTCAATTGATTATAAAGTTGTTGCGGAGTGCCTGCCTTGTCGGTCGCCTCTTTCTGCCGTCTGCTTTCTACCCGCTTCTTCATCGCCATAAGAGCAGGATTCTTCGAAGCGGTCGCCTGCCGTTTTGCCTGACGCGCTTCTTGAACGGTTTCGCGAGTAAGCTCTGGCAGAGAACGAATTCCGAAGAAGCGCTTGAGATACTCCTTGCCGAGCCTTACTCCTGGGTTCGCGCCGCTGCTGCCATAGCCTTCTTCAGTTACCTCCAAAGTGCCCGCAACGCCATGTACAAGAACCGCGCTGACGATATGCCGATAGACCAAGGGAGATGAATCGTCGGGGTCGGCAGCAGAGCAAGTATGGATGAGCGCAGAGAGAGGACAGGCTTCCGCGTTCCCATGGATGAGCTTGGCGGAAAGGTAGGCAATGACCGACGCAACTCTCAGGTCGATGCGCGTTTTCTCTTTGGGTCTCGCTATGAATCTTTTAAGAATTGCACGTTTGTTTTCCGCTTCGAAAAAGATTTCCAGGCGCTTCTGCATCGCCCAGATTTCATGCTTGATTTCCTGCGGTTTCCGATGCCCCTTGAACCCTTTGTACGCCAGGGCATTTTCGAATTCGCAAAGAAGCCTGCCAAACCTGAGGATGATGTTCGCGCCCGACTTTTCGTACTCAGGGGTCTTGTCGGCAGAGATGGGATGGGGAAGAATGACGTTCCGTTGGCGTGTTCCGTTCGATTGCATTAGAGGACTCGGACATCAAGACTGTTCCCGCAGGTGCAACTTGACCCAGCCGTTGATTCTCTCGATGAAATAGTGGTTGGCTGCCTTGTTAGCAGAGGGATGAGCCTTGCCGTCCTCTGTTGGACTGACCACTACCGCGATGTTGAAACGGCAATTCTTCTCGGGGCGATTGGAAGCAGCGACCACCTTCTGCAAGAGTTGCTGTCTGCTGATTCCCTTTTGCCGATGACTGAAGAGTACGGCGAAGACCAACGCGTACTGACTGGTCTTGCGATACGGACAGCATTTTGGAATTGGGTAGCTCTTCTTCGAAGATTTCTTGGCGGGCTTCGTCGGCTTGGTCGTTGCGGCGGGTTTCTTCATGGCGACCTCCTTCACATCACACACTCCAGCTGGTGTGTTTCTGTGTCTAGTGAATAACGACCGGAAATCAGCACTATTTTCTACAGTGCTAAATGGGGAGCAGTGCCAATTCGAGGAGGGTGCCTGGTCGTGGTCGTCGGCAGCTCAAGCCTCGGCGTATTGGACGTATATTGAACTGCGCTGAATCTTCGCGCACAGCCAGTCAGGAACTATGGAAGGCAAAACAAGTACGGCGGGAAAGAGTTAAGGGCTTGTGCGGGCACCGGGATGGGTTGGTGGATGATTTGGCGGGTTATAGGTTTCTACGAATGAACTCAGGGCATGGGGAGGGGCGGGGAAAGAAAAAAAGAATGCTTATTGTTTTTGCGGTGGGTGCCCAGATCTAGCGCGACAAGATCGTCTTTGCGTTGGGGCTATTTCGCTGGAGAATTTGGGACTCCAGATTTTTCACACCACAGGAAAAATTTGGGAGAAAAGCGGCTTGGCTGCGGCGGGCACTATTGCTTCGAACCGCCGCCTTTACCTGCATCAGGGTTGGCATGCGAACTTGATATTTCTACCTCGTAGCCCGCAGCCTTCAATTCCTTCAGTATGGCGTAGCCCTGTTCTTCGAGATTCGAAGCTATCTCCTTGTAGACCAATCCCTGAAGGTCACTTGGCAGCTGGACGTCCCCCTTATACAGACAACAGACTCTGCCCCTTCCGAGCTTTCCGACGAAGTACCCGAACTCAAAAATGACGTTCGGTCTCGCCCGCCGTTCCTTCCTTCTCTTGGCGTCTTCCTTCTGCTCCTCATCGGCTACGTAAGCGATTTCGTCAGGCGTCAGCAGAATGAAGGCGTAGCCCACATCACTGTTTGCCTCGAACTTCTCGATGATGGTCTTCCCTTGGTCAGGTTGTCTGTGTAAGACAACAGGCTCCAGACCTATCTCCCGCAAGAAGACCTCCACTTCCGTCTTCAGCGTGTCATCGTGTCCATGAACTACAAAGACGCGATTAGAAACCGCTGCAGCCGCATCCTGCACTTCCGCCTGCTTAAGCTCGCCGAACTTGTCATCATTGCTTGTCTCTAGGGCTAGCCGCAGAGCCTCCAATATGTCAGCTTTCGCCTTTCGGAAGTACCTCTCGACGTGTCCTCTCGTCTGAATTCCTGTCCCTGTCCTTACGAGGAGGTGTGCAGGTGATTTCTCCGAAACCACTTCGTTGACAGCGTTAAAGGACCTGACCATCCAGGAGGTCCATGCAGGAGTACTCTCTCCCCCATATTGCGGCTTCGGATTGCGGAAACAGAAAGTCTCGAAAGTGAACCTTTCGCCTTCCTCCATCAACAGCTCTATCTGCTTCTCGACGGCTTCCATGTGGCGTCCCTTTCCATGGCATGTTCGACGGGCGAGATTATGCCATATCTCCCCCCGCCTCTCAATCCGAAACCGCCTTTTCATTCTCCTGTGCAGATACGACCGCCGATGATATGATGCGGGGGTTCGAAGGTACCCTTTGACCCATAGCCAGGAGCGTCCGATGCCTGCCCCAAGAGTATTTGTCAGTTCAACGTGCTACGATTTGCAGAGCATCCGCGAGAGCCTGCGAGCATTCATAGCGGATTTTGGTTTCGAGCCAGTAATGAGCGAGTACGGCGACATATTCTATGGCTACGACAAGCATATCCATGACGCCTGTATCGCAGAAATCGAAAAGTGCCAATTGTTCATCGTAATTATCGGGAACAGCTACGGCAGCTTCTACCACAAGGATGTCGCTATCTCAGGCACTCAAGATTCTGTAACGGTAAAGGAGTTTCGGCGAGCTTTGGAGGTTGACATTCCAAAGCACATCTTTATCGAGCAATTCGTGCATCACGACCACGCGAGCTTTACCCAAGAGCTTCGACGCCGACTGCGGAACCACTTCGAAAACCATGAAGTCAGCGACGAGGATACCAAAATTATCGCAGACAAAATTCGAGCAGAACTTGATGGCTCTTACCCCTTTCGGGAAGCATCTTACAGGTCTGTTTTTCATTTTCTCGATCTCATAAGCGAACTCAAAGTAAACAATGCTGTCTTCCCGTTTGCGTCTTTTCCCGACATCAGAGAACAGCTCCGAAAACAGTGGGCGGGATACATGTACGAAAGACTTACGGCTTCCAAGACTGTCCCTGTGAGGACTGTGGAAAGGCTAGCCGCCAAGCTCGATAGTCAGGAACGGCTTCTTAAGGATTTGATCGCGACGAAGACCGAAGAGGCAGGAGAGCTATCTGTCAACATCGAGCGGATGGCAGAGCAGATGATGGGTGCCGAACTCGAAGAAGCCCAGGAGATGTTGGCGAACTGCCTCGACGACATCATGTGGACATACGATGCTTACAACCGAGGACAACGTCGAGGGATTCTGTGCGAAGAGATAGACCATGAGAAAATCCTGAAATGGCTTTCTTCGCTTGACGGCTTGCTCAATACGTACAAATGGGCGAAGAGCATTTCGTTCTCTGAACTCTGGTCGAGCTTCCAGAGGAAGACATATCTGAATAGGGACATTGAAATACCTCTAACGACCATCATTAAGCTCGATGCCCTCCACAAGAGGATTCCAGGCGAGGAGGAGGTTAATTTTGCTCGGACGATTTCTCTGAAACTGAAGCCCATCATAGAGCCGGAAAAGCAAGACGACACCGACGACCTTCCGTTCTGATTCGGCAAGATCTGAATGCCGCTTGCATAGCAAACCTGTCCACCTTTAGCCCCCAACCTGTCCACCTTTAATTCCTGTCGGGCATGAGCGGGCATCGTCGGGCATGAGCGGGCATTGGGAGAGAAAGCCAGCAGACAGAAATCAGTCCGGACTACACAGAAGTCAACAATAGCAGGCAAAAAGAAACCCTGAACTCTAACGAATTCAGGGTTTCTATCAAAGTGGTGGTGGGGCTAGGATTCGAACCTAGGAAGGCGTCGCCAGCAGATTTACAGTCTGCCCCGTTTGGCCACTTCGGTACCCCACCCTATTCAGAGATCGGTATTCAATTGTCAAAGTCCCATGGCCAGCAGATTTCCTGCCGGAGGCAGGTCCGCCTCCGGCGGAACAGTCTGCCCCCGTTGGCCGCTTGGGTACCCCACCCTAATCAGTGATCAGTGATCAGTGATCAGTGATCAGTGATCAGTGATTGATCGGTGACTAGTGACCAAGATCGTGATCCGCATTCAGTTTCAGAGATCGGAGAGCATTATGGGTATCATACGCGCCGGTTGGCTGCAAGTGCTGTTTTCGGGGGGGGGCATCCTGGAATCGCGGCGGCCGCGAGAGGCAACTCGCGACGCGGGACCGTTCCGAGATAGACATGGACTTGCCGGGCGCAGTATGTAGAATGGATACGGTTTCTGCCTGAGAGACGGCTTGGCGCGGCTTTGTGGGCCGCTGCGCTTCCCGGTAAACACGACGAACGAAGGAGGAAAATGATGAGTTTCTTTTCACTTCTGATAGGCGCGATCCTGATCGGCACGGCTGTGATCGTCTACATCGCGATCGGCAATGCAGGCCCGGAAGGGATCGACGGGCTGCCGTCCGGCATGGACCCGGAGAAGGTGGTCCGTATTGTTCAATACGGCGTCAGCGGTCTTGTGGGCGGGTTGGGCGCACTTTTCTTTCTGGGCGGGCTGAAAGGCCTTGCGACCAACGCCAAGCAGCGCAAGCTGGCCGCGCGCCTGATGCGCACCGGGCTTGACGCGGAAGGCACGGTCACGTTTGTCGACAAGAACTGGGCGATCAAAGTAAACCAGCGTCCGATCTATTCGATCGTGGAGTACACCTATCAGGACTCGTCGGGCACGGAACATACCAGGCGCGTCGACAAGCTCAACAGCGAACTGGTGATACGCAAGCAGATCCAGGTAGGCAGCAAGATACCGGTCAAATACGCACCCGAAGACCCAAGCAAGAGCGTCATGGTCCTGCAGTAATGCCCGCGGGGCTCTTTCTTGCCCGTACGCACCCGCCACCTGACACGCCGTGCGGGGCCGGTCCGGCATTCGGCCGGATCCGCCAATGGTCCACGCGTTGCCTGCTGTGGTATGAACGCGGTGGCAAAAGGCGCAGCGCCCGAACGGAAAAGGACACGTTATGTCTGAGACAAGGAACCGGCTCGCACTGATCACCGGCGCCACGAGCGGGATCGGGGCCGCGTTCGCCGACGCGTATGCGGCGCGCGGTTACGACCTGATCGTTACCGGCCGTCGAGAACAGAAGATCCGAGCCCGTGCCGACGGCTGGACCCAGGCCCACGGGAGCCGCGTTGAGGTCGTGCTCGCGGAGCTGGCCGAGGACGCGGCTGTGCAGCAGCTTGCGGCACGGATCCGCGCGTTGCCGAAGCTGGACGTGCTCGTGAACAACGCGGGGTTCGGCAACCAGGGCCGGTTCCACGAGAAGGAACCGTCCTCGCACGCGAATATGGTGAAAGTGCACGTGCAGGCCATGGTCTCGCTCACGCACGCTGCGCTGCCGGGCATGCTCGAACAGGGCCGGGGCGCCGTCGTCAACGTGGCGTCGGTCGCCGCGTTCGTACCGCGGCCGGGCAGCGCGATGTACGGCGCGACAAAGGCGTGCATGAGCGCGTTCAGCGAAGCGCTGCACCTCGAGCTGCGCGGGACCGGTGTGCGGGTCCAGGCCTTGTGCCCCGGTATGACCTGGACGGACTTCCACGAGCGGCTCGGCCTGGACCCGAACCGGTTCTGCAAGAAACGGGGCCTGATGCGGGCCACGACCGCTTCGGCCGTGGTCCGGGCCTCGCTGCAGCACCTCGCACGGGACATCCCGATCTGTATACCCGGCGCGAACTGGAAGCTGATCGTACTGCTCTCCCGCTTCCTGCCGCGCGCGTTCTGCTACCGGCTCATCCTGCGGCGTGCCCGTACCTGACCCGGCCTCTGCGTCTATGCCGCGCTCTTCGGCGGCTTCTTCGGTGACGCCGGTTTCACCGGCCCGCCCACCGACGGGGTCCCGAGCCGCCAGCTCGAGGAAGATCCGCCCGTCACATGGTCCTTCGGCCGACCGTGGATCAGCGCCGCCTTCCCCTTCCTGGAGAGCTGAAAACCCCTGCCCACCTTGTCCCAGTTCTCCAGCTCCGCCGTAACCTGAATCACGCCCGGGATCTTCTCAATCTCACGGAAGATCGCTTCCACGCAGCCCGAGTCCATCCTGGCGCCGGCCAGCGGAAGCTTCTCGAGCCAACCGTGAATGTGCACACGCTTGTGGACCGTCCGGTAGGTCACGTCGGCCAGATTCACGAGATGGCGGGCAAACGCCTTGCGCACCAACGCATTGATCTCGTTGTCTTCTACGCTCATCATCATCACCCCCTCCTCTGCTCGGGGGGTGACGCAGCGCACAAAGCCGTATCGCGGAGGGCGCTCTGTGTATCGCTCTGCCCTGTGATGAGGTTACCATGAATTCCCAGAAAAGGCAAGCAGGAAACGCCGGAATCCCGGAGTTTCCTCGAGTTTTCGAGGCTACAATCCCGGAATTCCCGGCGGCGGCGACGGCTCGCCCGCGATAGGCGGGCCAGATCGATCAACTGTTTGACGGTTTCTCGGCCGGCGCCGGCGTTTTCCGGACCGCCGAGGACGGATCCGGAAGCCCCCACGTGGAGGACGCGCCGCCCGTGATGTGGTCGCGCGGCCGCCCATGGATCAGGGCATCCTGGCCCTTTCGCGAGAGCTGGAACCCTCTGCCGACCCGGTCCCAGTTCTCCAGTTCCACCGACACCTGGATCACCCCCGGGATCTTCTCCATCTCCCGGAAAATCGTGTCCACGCAGTCCGACGCCATCTTGCAGCCGGCCAGCGGCAGCTTCTCGAGCCAACCGTGAATGTGCACACGCTTGTGGACCGTCCGGTAGGTTACGTCGGCGAGGTTCACCAGGTGCCGCGCAAAGACCTTGCGCACCTGTGCATTGATCTCTGTGTCCTCTACGCTCATCGCCATTCCCCCTCTGCCGAGAGCTCGACCTGAAACCGGCACGGAGCCCCAAGGACATCCCGCTCCCGTCCAGGCCTGATGCAGCGGACACACGCGGACACGGAGCCTGTTACTCCGTATCGTTCCACCTGGTACTCAGTGTACCGGTGCGTCAAGACAAAGGCAAGAAAAAAAACTTTTTTGTATAGAAACGCCGTTCGCGCGGCATGGACCGGACGGGGCTGTCGTCGAACGGCCGGCAAACGGCCCGGACGCAGCGGGCCCCTCGATTCCAGCCACATGACGAGATTCCGTATTGGCGGCAGATATTGTATGATTTGCCCGCCATGAGCCGGGAAGAGCAAGGACAACAGGACGACGGGCCGCACGAGATCCGGGCGCTGCTGCACATTGTCTGGCCGCTGATTGTCACGAACCTCCTGAATGTCGCGGTCGGGATTGCCGACATGAAGATGGTCGGCGTGCTCGGGGTCGCGCCGCTGGCGGCGGTCGGCATGTCGCGCCAGGTCTTTATGCTGGTGTTGAGCCTGATGATCGCGATCACGGGCGGCGCCTCGGTGCTGGTCGCGCATGCGTACGGCGCGCGGGACCCGCGCCGTGTGAGCGCGGTCGCGGCGCGTTCGGTCGTGTTCATGCTTCTGACGGCGGTGCTGGTCGTGATGCCGCTTGGGTTCCTGTTCGCGCGCGACATCCTGGGCATGCTCGGCGCGCGCGCGGCGGTCGCGCAACTTGGCGAGCGGTACCTGCAGGTCCTGTTCGGCGGCTGCGTATTCACGATGCTGAACTTCGTGACGACGGGGATTCTGCTGGGTGTCGGCAAGACGTGGGTTTCGATGTCGATCCTGGGCGTGGTCAACCTGCTGAACGTGCTGTTGAACTACGTGTTCATTTTCGGGGCCGGTCCCGTACCTGCGCTGGGCGTAACGGGCGCGGCGGTCGGCACGGTTACCGCGCGCGGGCTCGGCTCGATCGCGTGTGTCTGGGCCTTGCGCACGCGGCATCTACCGGTACGCATGCGGCTGCGCGACGGGCTGCGCCCGGATCTGGTACTGTTGGGCCGGATCCTGAGCATCGGCGGCCCGCGCACGCTGCAGGGGCTGGTCCGCAATTTCTCGCGGCTCGCCGTGATCCGGATCATTGCGTTGTGCGCGGCGCCGACCCGCAGCATCGCGGCCTACAACGTGGGCATGCAGGTGCGGTTCATCTCGACCTTTGTCGGGCTCGCCTTCATGCAGGCCACGATGTCGCGGGTCGGCCAGAACCTGGGCGCGCGCCGGCCGGCCCGCGCAAAGCAGAGCGGCCACTGCGGTGCCGGGCTGGCCGCGGGCATCATGGGCACGGCCGCGCTGTTTTTCCTGCTCTTTCCGGAACGGATCATGGCGTTCTTCAGCTCGGACCGCGACGTGATCGCGATGGGCCGCGGCTTCTTCCTTGTCGTTGCCTTGACCGAGCCGCTCATGGGCGCGGCGTTCGCGTACGGCGGCGCACTGCGCGGCGGCGGCGACTCCGTATCGCCGTTCCTGTACGCGAGCGTCTCCGACCTGCTCGTGCTGTTGAGCGCAAGCTACGTGCTCGGCGTCCGGCTCGCGCTCGGGATCCAAGGGGTCGCGATCGGGATCGCGCTCAGCGTCCTGACACGCGCCGTCCCGTCCTGGTTCCGGTTTCGGCAGGGCCGCTGGCAGGCGACCCGGTTCGAGTGAACAATCGGGGGAGTGCGACTGCACCGGGAAGGAGAAAGAACCAGCAGAAAGCCGTCGGCCTGTATTCAAATTCGCCGAACAGTCACAAAGGCAGGCAGCCGCTGTGCTGGACGAAGATCCGGATTCACCGCTGCGGCGAATTCCCTCTTGTTTTCGGACTCGGCGTGGCGCCGGACGATTGACAGCCGCCGAAGATCGTGCTACAAGCCGTACCGCTTCATACGCAACAAATTTTCCACGTGCAGACCCCATTGGAGGCTTAGATGAAGAGACTTCTGCTGGTCGCAATCGCGCTGCTGACCGCGGCCGCACTGGCCAACGACCCGACCATCAACTACCAGGGCCGCGTAACGGCCGGGGGCGGCGACTATACGGGCCAGGGCTACTTCAAGTTCGTGCTGCGCAGCGGCGAGGGCGAAGGGCTCTGGTCGAACGACGGCAGCGGCGGCACGAACCAGCCGGGCACGGCGGTGAACGTGCCGGTCAACAACGGCCTGTTCAGCGTCGAGCTGGGCGAGCCGCCGATGCACCCCATTTCCCCGCTCGCGTTCCATGAATGGGAAGTCGCACTGCGGACCTGGTTCTCCACGAACGCGAGCAGCGGGTTCGAGTTGCTCGAGCCGGACGCACGGATCCGGCCGGTCAGCCTGGCGCAGATCGACACGCGCGAGGCGGTGATTGTACACAACAGCGGCAACGCGGATTTCGACAACATTCAGGACGCGCTCGACTGTGTCGCGACAAACGACGATTTCCGGGTCGTGCTCGTGATGCCCGGCTTCTACGAGATCTCGGCCCCGCTCAACACGGCGCTGGGCGCCGACATGCTGGCGATCCGCGGGCTCGGCGCCGCGCCCGAGCACGTTTTCGTCATCAACACGAACGGGCCCGCCTGCGCCATGCTGCAGGGCAGGATCGAGAACATGCGGTTCCAGGGCGCGCCCGCCCTCTTCCACAACGGCAGCGACGAGGACGAACTCGAACTCGTACGCTGTTCGCTCGGCACCGATGAGAACGTGACCACCCCATGCGCGGTCCTGCAGGGCAACGGCGACGTCGATATCTTCGAGACGTTCTTCGATGTCGGGGGGCCGGTCGGGATCGCCTTGCTCGAAAACGCGCGGTTCAGTGCCGTACACAGCGCCATGGAGTGTTGGGGCGACACCCACGACAACGCGATCGCTATTGCCTGCAGCAACTGGCAAGGCCGGGCCTCGCTCGAGAGCTGCGACCTCGAAGGCGGCGAGGAGGGGCTCAGCCTGGGCATCGTCGACAGCCAGCACTGCGATTTCGAGTTGGAGACGTGCAGCTTCGAGCGCGGCATCGGGATCAGCAACAGCACAGTCCAGGCCAGCTTCGCCAACTGCTCGATTCGCGGAAAACGGGCGGTGACTCTCGTGGATTGCGGCCAGAGAAACATCGCCTTCTCCGAGTGCCGGATCTCGGGAGAAACCAATGCAGTGGTCTACGTGCAGGACGCGCTCCTTGGCGCCGATTTCCGGAACTGCGAAATCAACGGCCGGGACGGCATCGCGGTGCAGGTGGTCGGCACCGAAGCGCTGCAGCAAGGCCAGCAAGTCGAGGTCGACTTCGAGTCCTGCCACATCTCGAATTGGTCGAACGGCGAGGCGGTCACCAACATGGACGCGATCGTGATCAGTAACAGCTCGACCAACCAGGGCGAAGAGGATTTGGCGGTGAGCATGGAGCTGATCGGCAGCTCTGTAAGCGGAAACATCCGCGATGGGCTGAACTCGAGCGGGGCCGACATCTCCGTGATTCGCTCCAGCGTGGAGGGCGAACGCAACGGGATCGTGGGCGCAGGCGGCTTCCTCGAGCTCGATTACTCCTACGTCGAAGCCGACGACGGCGACGCCGTCAATTTCTCCGGCGGCCAACTCGACATGATGTACTCGGATGTCTGTGGGGACGGCAACGGCCGCGGGATCTACGCCCAGGCGGATCCGCAAATGGGCATGCCCATCCTCATCCAGGACTGCACGCTCGAGAGTCCCGGCGGCCCTGCGCTCGAGTGCGAAGGCGGCCGCTACATTTGCATGGGCAGCGTATTCCTCTCCGGGCTCGACGCCCCCGTGCTGCTGCGCGAGACGAACAACGTCATGACACTCGACAGGTGCCGACTACTCTCGCATGCGGACCTTTTCGGCGCGACCAACGCGAACCCGGCGCTCCTGCTCTACGGCGCGGGTGCTGTGGCGACCCCGCGCCTGACGCACTGCCTGCTCGAACCCGCGAGCACCGCGGAGTATTGTATCGATGTCGGGGGCGGCGCAGCGACCGGCAACGTCTACATGATCAACTCGTGCGTGTCGACCGGGCTCAGCCCGAACGTCGGCATCCTGGATCCCGGCCCCGCGCTCGGCTACGGCAACTATGTCGTGCCGGCCGGCCCCTGATCACTCCGTCTTACGCGAGAAAGGGGACACGAGACCATGAAAACGATACGCGACCATAAATGGGTGCCTGTCTCGGCCGCGGTATTGCTGCCGCTGCTCGCGTTCGCGGCCGGCCAAAGCAGCCCGAGCTACCACGTCGAAGCCGATGTGCGTTGCGGCGCAAACGCGAACGTCGGGGCCGGCTCCGCGTCCTTCCAACTCTCGCACTCGGTCGCCCAGTTCTCCGTGGTCGCGCCCCTGAACATCAGCGCGACCTACACCGTCGAACCGGGCTATCAGCCCCAGACCGACGGGTTCGACTCCGACGGCGACGGCACGCCCGACACCGCGGATGCCGACACAGACGGCGACGGCACGCCCGACACCGCCGACGCGACCCCCTACGACTACGACGACGACGGCCGGAACAACGTGACCGATCCCGACGATGACGGGGACCAGCTCGCGGATGTGATTGAGTGCGAGGTCGGCACCTCGCCGCTGAACCCGAACACCGACGGCGACCCCCACAACGATTACGAGGAATGGATCGCCGGGACAGGCGGCGACGACTCGAACAGCTTCTTCGCCGTCACGCAGTTCGAGCTGACCGGCGCCGACACCGTCACTGTCGAGTGGCAGGGCGTCAGTGGCCGAACCTACACGCTCGGCTCCGCCACCAACCTGCTGGACGGCACGAACGTTGTGTGGAGCACGCAGGCGACCACGAACGTCACCGTCGACGGAACCGCCACGCTCGACACGTCCGCAACCGCCGGCCCGCGGTTCTACCGGTTGACCGTAGAGCAGACACCGTAGAAACCTTCGGAGTGCGGCAGTATGACTGCCGCCTTCAACCGACGGCGTCCGGCCCAAGCCGGCCCCCGCATGTTAACGCCCCGATCCAGGCTCCATCACCGCAGAGGCAGCGTCTCATGCGATTCGCGCATAGAATACCCAGACTCAGCCGGCCCTTCTTTCGGGCCGGTCTGATCAATGCGGCCGGCTCGGCCGTCCTTCTGGGCGCGGTGCTCCCGTTCGTCGCGGTCATGGCCCGCCGCCAGGGCGCGTCGCCCGAATTGCTCTCGCTGCTGTCCATGGCCCCGTTCTTCGGATTGCTCGCCGCCGGCCCGCTCTCGCGGCTCGCCTACCGCTACCACTGGGGCCGGCTCCAGGCCGGCTATCACATTCTCGGTCGCGCATTCCTGTTGGGCTTCGCGGTGGTGGGCGGGCCGGTCGGCATCGTTGTGCTCATGATCGGGTTCCACGTGATGCGGGGCGGCACCGCGCTCATGTTCAGCTCGCTGCTGCACGCACATGTCCGTCACCCCGCGCGTGCCAGCTTGCTCAAGTGGCTCAAAATCGGGCCCTTCCTCTGCGCGCTGCCCGTTGCCTGGGCTGCGGGTCGTGTGCTGGACGACTCGCCGGACGCGTTCCGGATCGTGTTCCCGCTGGCCGGCCTGATCGCGGCGGCGACGGCCGTGCCCTACCTGCGTCTGCCCAGGCGGGTCCGGGAAACGGGCATGATCAAGAAGGCGCCCGGCATCCTGCAGGAGCTCGCCGTGGTCCGTCGCGACAAGCGATTCCTGGCATTCCTCAGCGTCTATTTCATCGGCACGCTCGCGGAGAAGATCGGGATGCCGATCCGCCCGATCCTGTTCGCGGACGTACTGAACATGCGCTACGCGGACGTCGCGCTCGCGCTCGGCATCGCGGGGCCCGCGCTCGCGGTCGCCGGCTATGTCCTGTGGGGCCGGCTGCTCCGCCGTGTGAACCCTCTGCATGTGGTTGCGGCGACCATGTTGCTGAAAGGAATCCGACCGGTACTCTGGGCGCTGGCAGCCGGCATGGAGAACGGGGTCCCGCTCGTCGTCGCCGGCCAGGCCTGGTTCCAATTCATGATCGCCGGCATGGACATGGCCTCGACCCTCACCGTCCTGCACATGTGCGGGGCCCGTAACGCACCGCTCTACGCGGGCGCACACTACTGGTTCATGGGCCTGCGCGGGATCATCGGCCCATTCATCGGGCTGGCTCTCTACCGCGCCAACATCGGGGTGGTCGCGATCTGGTGGCTGATCGCCGGGCTCGTGTTCGCGGGCGGGCTCGGTCTCATCGCGTTCGCCGTGGCCACGCGCACCCAACCGGCCAGCGACTCAACGCAAAGCATTGACGGACAGTGACACTCTGCGTTCTTTGCACCGCTAACAGTCAAATTCTTCGTTTCTTGCGAGGATTCTTCCGGCGGAGTCTCAACAACGAAAGGCACGAAATACACGAAATGGACGTTCCCCTTTTCGTGCCTTTCGTGTATTTCGTTGTTAACTCTCTCCTGGCTGCGGCTATGCCGCGTTGGGTTCTCTTGCGGCGATTCTCTTGGACACGCTTCTGTGCTCAGGTCTTGTCTGTTCGAGCCAGCGGCCAGGGCAACACGCCGCAGCGTGCCGCCCACGCCTCGTAGCGCTTGATCATGCCGGCGCGCATCGCCCGATTCGAGGCGGACAGATCGTCCAGTTCCGTGCGGTCCCGGCTCATGTTGTACAGCTCCCAGTCGCTACCGGTCTTCTGCACGAGTTTCCACTCGCTGTCGCGCATGCCGCGGTTCCCGTGATGTTCCCAGAACAGGGGCCGCTCGCGCGGACGGGCCTTGCCGCTCAGCGCGGTCCGAAAGCTTTCACCTTCCAGCGGCGTGATCTCGTTCCCATCGTACATGGCCGGATAGCGCACGCCCGCCACATCCAGACAGGTAGCCATGATATCTATGACGTGGCTGATCCGGTGCGAGAGCATGCCCTTGCCTGCGCCTGCCGGCCAGCGCACAACGAGCGGCGTCGCAATCCCGCCCTCATGGACCCAGTGTTTGTAGAGCCGGAACGGGCTGTTCGAGACATTCGCCTAGATTCACCGCTGAGGCGCTGAGGCGCTGAGAAGATTTCGACGCAGAGACGTTTTCTCCGCGTCTGGATCCCCTCTGCGCCTCAGCGCCTCAGCGGTAAAATCTAGATCTTCTATGACCTTGCCCCTCTGTGAAAATGAACTCACCATTTGGTGACTCCCTTCAGCCGCTCGGTTTGGCCCGGTTACACCGTGTTTGCGGCCATCTCGCCTTCCTCGTCCGCTGGCGCAACTGAATCGTTCCGGCCTAGAGACCGCGTCCCGGACCTGCCAAACAGCGGTCCGCCCCCAGAAACCCGAGTGCCAATCGATTGAACTGCCCCGGGCATTCCGAATTCAGCGCGTGTCCCGCACCGTCAACGATCTCCAGCCGCGACCCCGTCAGGACCCGCTGCATGCGCTTGCCCCGATCCACCGGGATCGCCTTGTCTTCCCGGCCCCAGACAATAAGGCTCGGCACATCCATTGTACCCAACATGTCAATCTCTTCGCCGAGCTTGTCGAAGAAGTCATTGCGCAGCACGGCCAGCGACGATTCCGTCGTGCCCTTGATCTTGTGGTGTCGCGTCACGTTCTCGAAGTAGGCTGGGGTCAGCGTTTCCCGCCTGTGCAAAAAGACCCGCTTCAGGTTGCTCTTCCGGACAGCGTCCGTGCTGCGCGAGAGAAAATACTCGCCCACGCCCGGCAACGCGAAGAACTTGCCGACCCAAGGCATGGGGTTCGGCATCCCGGCCGGCGCCACGAGCAGGAGCTTTTCGACCCGCGCCCTGTGCGCGACACAGAACTTGACGGCCGTGCCGCCGCCCATCGACTGGCCGGCCAGCACGGCGCGTTCGATACCCAGCCCGTCCATAAACAGCCGGACCTGCTCAGCGTACAACGCATACCCGTAATCCATCGGCTCGCGCGTGCTGTAGCCGAACCCCCAAAGATCCGGCACATAGACCTTGAACTCGCGAGCAAGCGTGTCGACATTCTGCGCCCACAAGTACGAGTCGTAGAAGAACCCGTGCAACAGGATAAGCGGCGGGCCCTCGCCCTTCTCGATATAGTGTGTCGAACGACCCGCCAGATCGATGAACGCGCCCGCCGCATAGCGTTCTGCCCACGCATCCAACGGCTGACTGTTCCACGGCACAAACTTCGGCATCTTCTCTCGGCCCTTCGGACTATCAACTCAGCCAAACATCCCATTTTCCACCGCAACCTGAAAACACTTTTCTCTGCCTCCGCAACATCGGTGCTTAGAAAGCCGCGTTGTGTATGCTATGCTCAACGCGACGATCTGCAGGAGACGAACGATGCGCAGGGCAGCAGGTTCACCGCACCCAAACACGCGTGCCACGCCGCTCGCCGGCACCGTGCCTGCCGTGCTTCTGGCCTTCCTTTGCCATCTCGCTGCGGCGGCGACCTACTATGTCGATGCCGTATCCGGCAGCGACGCGAACGGCGGCACAGCCACGAACGACGCGTGGCAGACGCTCGCGAAGCTGAACGGCGCCACGTTCGCGGCCGGCGACCTGATCCTGCTGAACCGCGGCGACACGTGGGCCGAGGACCTGAGCGTCAGCGATTCCGGCGCGCCGGGCAACCCCATCGTCTTCGGCGCGTACGGGACCGGCGCCCCACCGCAAATTCGCCGGCTCACGACTTCCGGCGCCCACACGACGTTCGAGAACCTCTTGATCGATCACGCGAAAAACAGCGGCGACGCGGTTCGCCTGCAGTCGGCGACGAACTGTGTATTGCGCGGGCTCACGGTCCGCAACGGGACCAGCGACGGGCTCGATGCGGACAAGGCGGACGGGCTCCTGATCGACGGCTGTCTGATCCACCATTTCCTCGCAGGCTCCTTCACGAACCAGGCGGACGCGCACGGGATCGTCACGACCGATACCGACGGCCTCACGATCCGCAACACCGAGGTGCACCATGTCACAGGCGACAGTTTCCAGACCGACCCCGACCGCGACACGGATACGCCGAACAACATCCTGATCGAAGACTGCCACTTCTGGACCGGCCCGCTCGAAACCGACTTCAACAGCCAGTGGCACGCCGGTGAGCGGCCCGGCGAGAACGCGATCGACACGAAGATGGTGACGGAGAACTGGGATCCCCTGCCACGCATGCGCATAACGCTGCGCAACATCCATGCGCACGGCTGGAAGAAGGACGGCTACATCGGGAACAAGGCCGTGTTCAACATGAAAGAGAAGATCGAGGCGGTCTTCGACGGCGTCACCGTCTACGACAGCGAGATCGCGTTCCGCCTGCGCGGCACGCGCGGGAACGCCGACGTCACGATCCGCAACGCCGCGATCTACGACTGCGAACACGGGATCCGTGCCGAGGACGATCTCGCCAATCTCGTGCTCCAGAATTGTACGTTCGGGCATGGGATCACGAACCATATCACCTATGCGGGCGGCAGCGGTGGGACCGGCACATGGACGGTGCAGAACAACGCGTTCGTGGGCGCTAAACCGTCGGTCGCCTCGGATCCCGACAACCTCGTGGCAAGCGCGTCCGATTTCACGAACAGCGCCGCGCGCGACTATCATCTGCTCGCCGATTCCCCGCTGCGCGACGCCGGCACGCTGCTCGAAGAAGTGCCGGAAGACCGGGACGGACTGCCCCGCGTGCAGGGACCGACCCACGACACGGGCGCCTACGAATACCACAGCTCGGCGACCAGCCCCAAGCCGTCGGTCCACAACGCCGGTGCCCAGGCCGGGCATTACCTGCGCTGGCACGGCAAGCCGCTCCTGCTGATCGGCGATTCCGTCACGCAGGGCTGGATGGAGAGCGGCACGAACTTCAACCACCGCGGCTATGTCGAAGCACTCGCCACGAACGGCGCGAACGTGCTGATGGTCTGGGCCTACATCGGAACCAAAGCGACAGCCCAGCAAAGCGACGCGCGGATCGGCTACGATGCGCCCGAGATCTGGCCGTGGGAGGGCTCGCCCGACGACGGCACGTTCGACCTGACACAGCTCAACCGCGCGTATTTCTCCCGACTCAAAGAGCTGGTCGGCTATGCCGAACGGCACAACGTGGTCGTCCTGCTCTGTATCCATGACGGATGGCCAAAGTCCCGGTTCGACCGGCACCCGTTCAACGCCGCGCTCGGGAACGGCCCGCTCACGAACAAGGCGCAGTACGTCGCGCTCGCCGAGTACGGGACCGACGTGAGCGGCCCGTTCGATTCCGGCTGGGCCCGCGCCCGCAAGAACCAGTATTTCCAGGAACAGCTCTGTGCTCGGCTCATTGAAGCGCTCGCGCCGTTCTCCAATGTCATCTACGAGATGTTCAACGAAGGCGAATGGTACGACAGCACGCAGCGCAATCAGCACGAGCAACACTTCCTCGGGTTCTTCCGTGCACGCTGCACAAACCTGTTACTGACGAACAGCGACCACATCTCCGGCGACGACCCGCACAACGACACGAAGGTCGATCTCATCACGCGCCATCCGAACAACGCAACCTGGTCCGGGTTCTTCGGCACGCTGCAGACCGGGTTCAACGGTACACCCGCCAAGCCGTACTTCGTGAGTGAACCGGTCCCGAGCTGGGACGGCACGAACATCTCGCTCGACGATGTTCGCCGCAGCATATGGGAATCCGCGCTGGCCGGCGCAGGCTGGGTGAACCAGAACGATGCAAGCTTCGGCTGGGACACGAACGCGGCGCTCGCCGCGCAAGCGGCGAACCGCGACACCGCCTATGAATACGCGGGGCATTGCGCCGTGTTCTTCGACGACCCGCAGATCGGGCTCGCGGACATGCGGCCGCAAGGCGGACTCGCCGGGACAGGCATCTGTATGGCCGATGCCGGCACCGAATACGTCGTGTACACCCCGACGAACGCCATGTTCACGGTCGATCTGTCCGCGGCAACCGGGAAGAGTCTGGCCATACGCTGGTTCGACCCGCGGACCGGCGCGGTCCAGAATGCCGGCACCGTGCCGGGCGGCGCCGCCGCCGAGCCGTTCACCCCACCGTTCAGCCCGGACAGCGTGCTGCACCTCAAGCATCAACCCGGTGACCCTACCCCGGCCGGCCCCACGGGCCTGCGCGTCACGCCCGGCCCCTGACCGCCTCCTGTTTTCCGATCGCCGGAAAAGACTCCCTATCCGACAGCCAACCCGCCATTCGCGGCTGCGGCGAAGCGCGGGTTGGCTGCCGGGTCTTCATTCATGTCGAGCCACCATCCCAAGGCCGCGAGCCGACCTCACGGCTTTTCGCACCCGTAAGTTCTCGACGCCGGCCCGAAAAACGCATAGACTGCTGCGCAAGACGACAGGGGTGGAAGAGGTGGTTATGCCGCGCGCATCCTTGGGCTTGCTGATCGTGCTGGCCTTCGCGCCGGTGGTTGCCGGCCAAGGCCCGCGCCTGTTGCTCGACAACGGCGGCCATCGCGCACTGGTGCGCGACGTGCTGTTTACCAAGGACGGCCGCTATCTGGTGTCCGCCTCCTCCGACACGACCGTGCGTGTCTGGGATCTGAAGCGCGGCCGCAGCGTGCGCGTGTTCCGCGGCCAGATTGGAGAGAAAGAGCGCGGCAAACTCTACGCGCTCGCGCTCGCGCCCGATCAACGCACACTCGCCGTCGCCGGCTGGATGCCCGGCAAACGCCAACAATCGGGCGCCATACGGCTGATCGACTTCCACACCGGCAAAGTGATCCGGTTACTCGAAGGCCATATCGCCACCGTCATGCGGCTCGCCTGGGCGCCCGACGGCCGGCGGCTCGCCTCCTCGGGCATCGATGGGACAGCCCGCATATGGGACGTCGGCTCCGGCAAGAGTGTGCACGTCCTGTACCCGCACGAAGGCTACGTCGCGGCGCTCGCCTTCTCGCCTAACGGCGAGCGCCTGCTCACCGGCAGCAGCGGCGGCAGCGCGAAACTCTGGGACCCGCGCAGCGGCAAGCGCGTGAAATCCCTGCGAACCGGCCGGAACTCGATCACGGCCGCGGCGTTCACGCCAGACAGCAGATACCTGATCACGGGCCACAAGAAGGGCGCCATCCGACTCTGGCAGGCGCGAAAGGGACGATTGCTGCGAACGCTCGGTTCCCAGCGCCGGGCCGTGATCGACCTCGCCGTCTCGCCCGACGGCAGCAAGGTACTCGCAGGCTGCGGGACCGGCACCGGCGCTTTCGAGTCGCTGCTCCTCTCGATTCCGCACGGCAGCAAGCTCGGCGCATTGCGGCATACCGGTATCGTAGCCGCCACCGCCTTCTCTCCCGACGGCCGCACGGCGGCAACAACCGATGGTCAAACACATGAAATCCTGCTCTGGCAACTCAGGCCGGCCCGCGAAAAAGGCCGGCTCGGCGGCCGCGGTCGGCCGATCGGCGCCGTCGGCTTTGCCGAAGACGGCAGGTCCATCGCTTGGGGCAGTGCCCCGCATACGGGCACCGTCTTGTTCACGCGCAATATCCTCGAGCAGTCTTTCGAGATCCGGTCGGAACAAGAATATCTCTCGCTCGGCATGGCCCGCCCGCTGCGCAGCGACCAAGGCTATACCCGGGCGCTGTACTCGGTCGGCCAGTGGTCGATCGGCACCCCGGACAACAAGCCGCACCCCACCCTGTTGGTGCGCCGGCGCCGGCGCGTCGTCGCTCGGATCGCATTACCGAAGGGCACCGGAAAAATGCATACAAGTTGCACATTGACCCCGGACGGACGCGCTGTAATCAGCGGCACCGCGGCCGGCCGCATCACCGCATACGAGCCGGCACGCGGCCGCAAGATCCGCAGCTTTCTCGGACACACCGCGGCCGTCAATGCGCTCGCGGTCTCGCCCGACGGCAGATATCTCGTGTCGGGCTCCGACGATCAAACGGTGCGGCTCTGGGACGGGCTTACCGGCAACTTGCTGCTCACGGTGTTCGAAGGCACCGACAAGGAATGGGTCGCCTGGATGCCCGGCGGCTATTATGCCGCCTCCCTGCTCGGCGACCACTACCTTGGCTGGCACATCAACCAAGGCGTCGAGAATGCCGCACGCTACTATCCCGCGTTCCGGTTCGCGCGCACGTTCTGCGAACCGCGCGTCGTGGCCGCATACATACGGAGCGGCGGCGACATCCGGCGTGCCGTCGCGCTTGCCAATCACGGCCGGCCCAGCGCGTTGCACGTCGCGCAAACGCCCGTCAAATCCATCTTCAAATTGTTGCCGCCCGCGGTCTCTTTCCGCGCGCCCACCGCGGAAAATGTCCTCGCAAACGCGCCGCGTATCCGGGTGAAAGCCGCGGCCAACGCCCTGAACAGGGAACCCATCACCGATATCTGGCTGCTGCTCAACGGCAGACGCCTCGATCCCGCTCGAAGCGTCTCTCGCGAACAGAGCGGCCAGAAAATGATCGCCGGCCTGCACGCCCGGATCGAGGCTTCCGTCCCTCTCACCCAACGCGAGAACAGGATTGCCGTCATCGCCGCCAACCGTTACAGCCATGCCCGCCCACAAACCCTGCATGTGCAGTGGCCGGCCGGACCCAGGCTCGGCGCGCCCAGCACCGAGGCCCGGTACCGGCCCGACCTGTACGTGCTCGCAATCGGCATCTCCAAGCACCGCGACGAGGCCTGGAACCTCGGGTTTGCGGATGCCGATGCGCGCGAAATCGCCAAGCGGCTCGCCACGCGCGGCAGCAACATGTTCGGAACCGTCCGTAGCCGCGTGCTCTGCGACGAAACCGCGACACGCCCGGCCGTGCTTGATGGTCTGAACTGGCTCGCCTCAAATGCGGGGCAGAAAGATGTCGCGCTCGTCTTTCTCGCGGGTCGCGCATTCCGAGACGAATGGGGCACCCACTATTTTCTGCCGTACGACGGGACCGGCGCCGACCCGCGCGGGTCCAGCATCAAATGGTTCGACGTCCAGCAGATTCTCGCGCGGCTCCCCGCGAAAACCGTGCTCATGATCGACACCTCCCGGAACGGCGCCGCCGCCGATCAGGACCGGCACGCGGACGATACCGACATTACCGAAGCGTTGCGCCAACTGCTCACGATCGAGAGCGGTGTCATCCTTATGGCCGCCGCCACGGGCAGGGAACGCAGCTTGGAGTTCAAAGAATGGCAACACGGCGCCTTCGCGAAAGCGCTGATCGAGGGGCTCGACGGACAAGCCGACGCGAATGCGGACAAGACCGTCGCCGTCACGGAGCTCGGCCGATACCTTACCCGCCGCGTCGCCCAACTCACGCGCGACGCGCAGCATGCCGTCGTCTACATCCCGCTGACCGTACCCGACTTCGCGATCGCGGGCCAGTGACCGCCGGGTCGACGCCGGGAAGGTGGCAGGTGGCAGGTTCGGACCCCTGCGGGCTAACAACGCCCCCGGCATTCATCCAACAACGCGAGATACGCGCCGATCTCGTCGGTCTCCGCCAACTCCCGCTCGATCCGCCGCCCGGCTGCCTCCCCAAGCCGTTTGCGCAACGCGTCGTCCGCGATCAGACGCCGCGCCGCCGCCTGGAACTCGCCGGCGTCCCGGAAGAACAGCGCCTCACGCTCCGGCTCCGCCATCGCGCGATGCCCCGCGATATCCGAGAGCAGTAGGGGCAATCCGCAGCGCATCGCTTCGCGCACGGCGTGCGGCATACCCTCGCTGCGGCTGGCGGAGACAAACACATCGGCCGCGCGCAGGAACGAGTCCACGTTCGTATGCGGAATCTCGCCGGCATCGACAACCCACGCGTGTTCGGCCGCTGCCTCGCGCATCCAGGTGGCCGTCTCGCGTTCCAGTGCCGGGCCCGCATGTACAAACCGGATCTGCCGCGCTTCCCGCGCGAGCGGGGCCAGGTGTTCGACCGGGAAAAGCGGGCGTTTCACTGCGCGCAGGCCAGCGAGGCAGACGAAGACGAGCGCGTCCTCGCCCAGCCGCAGTTCCGCGCGATAATCCACCTGCGACACCGGCATAGACAGACCGTTCGGAACAAGCCGCACCCGATCCATAACCGACGCCACGTGTCGCTGGAGCTGCCGGCGCATGGCCACGCCAAACACGGTAATCCGGGCGGCCCCCGCGAGCACGCTGCGGATAGCCTCTGCCTGTGCCGCATCCCGCAGCATCTCGTTCGCATCCGTTCCGCGCACGGCCACCACGTAAGGCGTGCCCGATTCGCGCAGAACCGTGGCGACACCCGTACAACGTGCCGCGTGCAGGATCAGCGCGACATCCACGGCGCCCGCCGCGCGGACCGCGAAGGCGAGCCCGTCCGGAACAAGTGCGGGATCCGAGACATTGTTCAGCGCCGCGACGCGATGCCCGCGCGCGCGAAAGCCTGCAGCCAAACGTGCTGCGGCAATGCTGTTCCCGCGCGCCGCATCACGCGCAAACGGGCTGACGATCAGGATATCGATGGGCAGCCCTCCTCCATCCAATCCAGAACGGCGCGCACCATCGGGCCGGCCAGGTCCACATTCTCCAGGGCCGGGTACGGGATACGCGGCGCAGAATTGACTTCCAGAACGAGCATGCCCGCAGTGCTCCGAATCAGATCCACGGTGCCGGTCGGCAGGCCCACGGCGTCCAACGCGGCCCTGGCCAGTCCCGCCGCGCCCGCCGGCAGCGCGACCACGCGCGCATCACCGCGGGCCCGCGTACCGCGGCCCTCCTCGATCACCACGATCTCGCGGCCCGCCGCCTGCGCCACAATCCACATGTGCGTGTGTTCCGTGTACGGCTGAACGATACAGTCTTCGGCAACAAGATCGCGGGGCCCGGCCAGGTCGCTCGGCCCATGCAACACGAGCCGCCCGATCCCGCCCCAGGCCGTACGCGGTTTGACTATGGCCGGGAACCCGAAACACCCCGGCGCGAACGCCAACTGCGTGGCCGGCGTCGGGATCTGAGCCGCGCCGAACGCGTGGAACGCCTCCCACTTGTCTTCCGCCGCCAGAATGCTCTGCGCCGGCGGGAACACGATCCGGCCCTCCCGTCGCAACGCCTGCGCGAGCCCGACGATCCAGGAAAGTTCCGCGCGCGAACGCAGGTCGTAACGCAGCCAGACACGATCCGCCTCGGCGCGCAACGGCTGATCAGGGTGGAGCGCCCTAATGCTCGCGCGCAGCCCGGCCGACCGGGCCGCCAGTGCGAGCAACCGGTCACTTTCCGCATCGATCGTGTTCCCGTGCACGCTGTAGTCCAGTATCGCGAGATCCGACCCCTTCATACCCGGCCCCCGCACGTTGCAGCCGTGCACGGCGCGCAACGAAAGGCGGCCAGCAGCAGACGGCCCTCGCGCGAGCAAAACGTCTCGCGCTCGGTGTCGCGCTCGCACAGATACCAGAGCCCGTCGATCGGCTTGACCCCGCGACCCGGATGGCACATCAACTCCGTCGTGCCCGCACCCACACCCGCCAACTGCTCCGTCAACCGACCCAGCGTCCAGTACGGTGCCGGCCGAACCTCGCCCAGAAAACGGTCGGTCGTCGGCACGCCCCGGCTTCGGCAGAACCCGCGCGTCGCCGCGTCCACCGTGCGCAGGACCGCACCACATTCGCGCGCCAGTTCCATGCCGAGCCGCAGCAACCGCCGGTCGTGCGCGTGCAGGTGCTTGTGGAAGCTCAAATGGCAGGGCGCATGACCGACAAGTTTGTAGAAGCGCCGGACCTGCCGACGACACTCCAACTCCGCATCCCGCAGCCTGAACTGAGCAAGCAGCGTCGCGCGCTCCCCAACCAACGCACCGCGCCCGTCCAACAACGAGCCGACCTCCTCCGCGCCCGCGCAGGGCCGGCCGTGCGTCAGGTTCAGGTGCAGACCCAGCCCTGCACCGGCAGCCGACAGCGCATCCGGATCCGGCTCGAACGGCGGGTTCACGAACAGATCAACGCTCCGCACGCTGCCCGCGCGCACACAGTCCAGAATGCCCGCGTCCACTTCCGGGCTCAGCCCCCCGTCATCGGCCACAACGAACAGTGTGCGCGGCTTCATCGCAGCGTGCCCTCGAACAGACGCGCAAGAAAGTACAGCCCCCTGTCGTCCGAGAAAAATTCCGCCTCGCCACGCGCCGCCTGCCCCTCAAGATGCGCGTACATGCCAGGCGTCAGCCCGTCGAATTCTTCGGGTGTGAAGTAGCGCCGCTTCTCGCCCAGACACCGCACATCGAACGCGCGCCCGAGCTCTCGCGCGACGCGCGCAGGGTTCGCGATGCTGTTGGCGTAGAGCACAAGCCGGCCGCCCTTGACCAGCAGATCCGCCGCCTGCCGGATACAGGAGACCAGCAGGTCCGTGCCGTCCCGCCCGCCGTAGTAGCGACGGTTGAACGCACGTGGCGCCGGCTTGTGCGGCAACTGCGCCACCACCAGGTCCAAACCGCCGGCAACCGGCCCCAGCATGTCGGCCTGCACAAAGACCGCGTTCTCCATGCCGTTCAAGCCCGCATTCCCGCGCGCCGCCGACAACGCCGCCGGATCAACGTCCGTGCCGACCACTGCACGGGCGCCCGCCTTCGCCGCGGCCAGGCTGATCACGCCTGTCCCACAGCCCGGCTCCGCCACACGCATGCCCGGCGCCACGACCAGCCGTTCCAGCACGAACCGCGTCGCGTGACACGCCAGCAGCGCCAACGGCCCGCGCTCCTCAATCCGGCCGTACCGGGTCCGGTGCATGCGCAACATGACCTCTGCGCACCCCTCCCCTTTTCGCTCGGAACATCGAGATGCGTCCTGCACAAGCGAGATCTTGCCAGAGCGCGCGTGCACGGGGCAAGGTCGAAAGGCTGTTCGGAATCCGAAGCGACCGGACCAGACCGTGTGGCCCGTCACGGGCTTGACTTCAGCGCTGGTTCTGGTATCCTGCCCCGGTCTTCGATCGATCCGGCGTAGCTCAATGGTAGAGCGGGTGGCTGTTAACCACTAGGTTGTAGGTTCGAGCCCTACCGCCGGAGCCCCTCGACGCGCCGCGCGTGGCACGCGCAGCTTGCTCGGGGCCTTCGGCCCCTTTTGAGCAAGCGTGTGCGGGCGGAGAAGGCTGTGCGTGGCGTGGCGAGGGGCCCTGAGCAAGCGAGAGTAGCGAGCGCGTCGAAGGACTCGTTCGGGGCTTTGGCTCGTTGTGTGTGATCGGCTCAGGATAGCGAGAACAAGGGGAGCATTGCTTCACAATGCTCCCCTTTTACGCAGGGACGGACAATACGCGATGGCCGCTTGGTTTTACATGCTGCGTTTGAAGTCCGGCAAGCTCTATCCAGGCGCTACTCATACTCTTTTGGCACCGCACAGATCATCCGAAACGGTTCATCCGCGGAAACGTTCCGATACTGATGCTTCTCCTCCGGCAACACCAGCGCGAAATCACCCTCGCCAAGCTCGTGTTCTTCCCCCCCCTCCTCGACCAGGCAGCCGGCGCCGCTGATCACGTAGTTCAGATGCTCGCAGGCATGCGTGTGGTACGGCGTATGGCCGCCCGGCGCGATGGTGAAGACCCGGAACGAAAAGGTCGGGCAACCATCGGCCTGCGACAGTACGAGCTGGCGGCAAACGTCTTTGGCGCCCGCCATGGCTACGGGCTCGTTCGGGACCTGGTCTATCGGCACGATCTTCATCACGTCCTCCTGTACCGCAATTGCACGTGCACTATGCGGGCTGTCCATGCTACAAAGGCAGGGCCACATGGGCAAAGACAAACAATCGAACGCCCCACACACCGTGCACGTGCCGGCCAAGCTCGAGCGGCTGGTCGAGAAGTTTCTGACCAACCGCCGCAAAGACGTGTCGGACCTGACCGCCGCACTCGACGCCGGCGACTTCGACACGGTCAGGATCCGCGGCCACGACATGAAGGGTGTCGGCCGCGCCTACGGATTCGAACGGATCACCGAGCTCGGGGCGGCGCTGGAACAGGCGGCGCTGGCAACCGATTGCCGGGCCGCACGCGCCGGGCTCGAGGCGCTGGCCGACTATCTCGATGCCGTGCGGGTCCGGATCGCCGCGAAATGACGGGCCCGGCGCCCTGCCGTCCGGCCGATGCCCCGAATACGCCGGTTCGCCTTTCCAGCATTGCGGAATCGGGCAGACTGTGATAAGAGAACTTCACACCTTTGGAGGGAGTTGGATGGCAAAGAGCCCGATTCGCGGCCGCATTCCGGGCCCGAAACCGCCGCCGGCCGGCGACAAGGGGATCCCGACCCTGAACGCCGTCGTGATTGACGACTCGGAGGCGGCGCGCGATATGTTGCGTTTCCTGCTGGACGGCAGCGCGATCCGTATCGTGGGCGAGGCGGCAAACGCGCAAGCCGGCATCGAACTGTGCACGCGGTTCCAGCCGGACATCCTGTTCCTGGACATTGTGATGCCCGGCATGTCGGGCACGGAGGCGCTGGTTCTGATCCGCGAGCTCGTGCCGCATGCAAAAGTCGTTATCTTCACATCCGTCTCCGACCGGCAAACGGCGCTGCGCGCGAAAGAGTTCGGGGCCGCCGACTACATCCTGAAGCCGTTCGACCGTGACTATCTCAAGAAGCGGATCGAGGTACTGTACAAGAAGATCCTCAAGGAGCGGCTATGAGCCAGTGTCCGCGCTGTGGGACGGAATACGGTTTTGCCCGGCAATTCTGCGGAAAATGCCGCAGCCGCATGGGCACGCGATGTCTGTTCTGCGGGTTCATCAACCTGCAGACAGATCAGTATTGTGGCGGCTGCTCCGCGGACCTGCGCGAGATGTCGATGCCCGCCGGCCCGGCGGCGGAGGCGGAGCCGGACGCTGCCGCAAGAGAAGGGGACCTGCCCTACGACGAGCTGCTCTCGGAAGCGCATGAGGACCAGAAATTCACCGCTCAAATCGCCGAGACTTTGGACCAGGACGAGATCCGGCAGCTGTTCCACGGCGACGACGAGGAGACCTGATGGCCCGCGCCACGTCCAACCGAATCGATTTCGGCAAGTTCCTCGTGGACCGCAAGTTCCTGCGGCCGGAACAACTGGACGAGTTGTTGCGCGCCGAAAAAGGCGCGCGGCCGGCGCCGGACCGCGTACGGGACCTGCTCTTGAAACAGGGCCTGCTGTCCGAAGAGGACGGCGCGCGCGTGCTCGCCGAATTCTACGAACTGCCCTATATCAACCTGCGCTGCACGTTGTTCGATCCGCTCGCCGTCCAGAAGGTCGGCGTCGAACTTGCGGAAAAACACACGCTGATCCCCTTCCTGCTCTGCGAGAAAGAGCTCTCGGTCGCGTTCAAGACCTACGACTTCACGCTTGTCGACCAGCTCAAACAATCGACCGGCTGCAATATCCTCGTGCACGTCGCCTCACGCGCGCAGATCCTGGAGGCAATCGAAATTCAGTATGCCTCCTACATCACAAGCGCCGCAAAATCCCGGATGGACCTCAGCGAACTGGTCGAATCGGGCGAGGACTCCGAACCGATACAGCGTTTCTCGAACGGCCTGATCCTGGACGCGATCAAGGAGCGGGCGAGCGACATCCATATCGAACCGCAAGACACGTTCGTGCGGATCCGATACCGCATCGACGGCGTGCTCGAAGAAAAACTCAAACTGCCGTCCGCCCTGCTGCGCCAGTTGGTGAGCCGCTACAAGATCATGGGGAACCTGGACATCGGCGAGAGCCGTCGCCCGCAGGACGGCCGAATCCGGTTCGTGATCGGCACACGCGAGTTCGATCTGCGCCTCTCGATCGTCCCCGCATCGTACGGCGAGAAGGTCGTCATGCGCATCCTCGACAAGCTCGGGGTCAGCTTGAACCTCGACAACATGCACATGTCCAAACTGGTCTACAAACGTGTGCGGCGCGCAATCCGCACGATCAACGGAATCTTCTTCGTGACCGGCCCGACCGGAAGCGGTAAGACGACGACATGCTACGCCGCCCTCAACCTGTTGAACGACCTGGAACGCAACATTGTCACGATCGAGGACCCGATCGAGTATCGCCTCCCGATCATCAACCAGATTCAGGTCCGGCACGAGATCGGGCTGGATTTCGCCGCAACCCTGCGCGCCGTGCTGCGCCAGGACCCGGACACCATACTGGTCGGCGAGATTCGCGATCTTGAGACCGCCCGGATCGCGACGCAGGCGGCGATGACCGGGCATCTCGTGCTCTCGACCCTGCACACGAACAACGCGGTCGAGGCCGTGCTGCGGCTGGTCGATATCGGGGTGGAGCCGTTTCTGGTCGCGCCGACGATCATCGGCGTGTTGAGCCAGCGGCTCGTGCGCCGGGTCTGCCCGCACTGCC